>Ga0308158_10000077_pt1 | contig 251393 bp, 228 predicted proteins | sample PhyBR2_FD_201038 | JGI IMG/M metagenome (GOLD analysis project Ga0308158, IMG submission 201038) | Phyllosphere microbial communities from UC Gill Tract Community Farm, Albany, California, United States - DLSLB.R2 | ecosystem: Host-associated > Plants > Phyllosphere > Unclassified | place...
TCTGATCGATAAAGTTAAATGCACCCCCCATCCATTGGCCAAACTTGTGCATCGCCGGGCCAAAGTTGCGCGAGTTATACAGCTCTTCTTTCAGCCAGCTGTTGTTAAACTTGTCTGTATACGCAGTGAGTTCTTTGGCGAAGAAGTCTTCACCCTCGCTCACACGTGCAACAGCCAAGTCACCACCTTTTTCTACGCCAGCCGCAATCGCTTCAAATACCGCTTCACCACACAACATGCCGGATTTCATCGCGGTATGTGAACCCTTGATCTTGGCAAAGTTCAGGAAGCCTGCATCATCCCCAATTAAAGAGCCGCCCGGGAAAGTGAACTTCGGCAGCGAGTTAAAACCACCTTTGGTTACGGCACGTGCGCCATAAGAAATCCGCTTGCCACCCTCTAGATACTGCTTGATTAAAGGATGGGTTTTCCAGCGCTGCATTTCCATGAATGGATACATGTGCGGGTTGGTGTAGGACAGATCCACGATCATGCCCAAAGTCACCTGATTATTTTCAGCGTGGTATAACCACCAGCCGCCTGAAGAACCGGTTTCAGCAAGAGGCCAGCCCGCACCGTGCATCACCAGACCCGGTTTGTGTTTGGCCGGATCAATTTCCCAAAGCTCTTTAATCCCGATGCCGTAGTGCTGTGGATCGGCATCTTTATCCAGGTTATATTTTGCAATCAGGCGTTTACCTAAATGACCCCGGCAGCCTTCAGCAAAAAGGGTGTATTTGGCATGCAGTTCATAACCCGGAGTAAAGTTATGTGTCGGTTCGCCATCTTTGCCAATGCCCATGTCACCAGTTTGAATGCCTTTCACCGTTCCATCCGCATGGTACAGAATTTCAGACGCAGCAAAGCCCGGGAAAATGGACACTTCCAGCTCTTCGGCTTTGGTGCCTAACCAGCGAACCACGTTACCGAGCGAGATGACATAGTTGCCATCATTGTGCATGGTTTTTGGCACCATCCAGTGCGGTGCTTCCTGTGATTTTTCATCTGACAGCAGGAAGAAAGTTTTGTCTTCTGTTACAGGCACATTAAGCGGTGCGCCTTGTTCTTTCCAGTCAGGGAACAACTCATTCATGGCACGCGGTTCAAGTACTGCACCCGACAGAATATGTGCACCGACTTCAGAGCCTTTTTCCACGACACAAACGGACAGATCGTTTAGATTGTTTTCAATTGCAAGTTGGCGAATTTTGATCGCTGCAGAAAGACCCGCAGGGCCTGCGCCTACGATAACGACGTCAAACTCCATCGATTCACGTTCGATGTGTTCCATGTAGGACTCCTCATATGATTTGAAGGTGGCAACCGTCATGATTTTGCTCGGCGCTGCCATGAGTGTTCTTAAAGCCCAGACACAATTTTATTATCGTGTCTTTTATATTGTGGGCTAGTATAGTTTTAAACCGTGATCTAGCCAATTGGCTGAATCATATTATTTTTCCGTCAGCAGGGGTATTCCGTATGATTAATCAAAATAATTCACCAAATCAGACGAAAAATGTCGATATTCCTGATAATAAAAATTTAATGGGTATTACACAATACTTAAAAGATGCACAGACCGGTCACAAAAGGTCAATCCCCCCCTTGGATCAATTTAAGCCAAAGCATTGCGGTGCAATGGATTTAAAGGTAAAAGCCAATGGAGAATGGTGGCACGAAGGTCAATTGATCAACCGCCAAGCCATGATTGACTTGTTCTCAACCGTACTTTGGAAAGAAGACGGTAAGTTCTATCTAAAGACCCCGGTAGAGCAAATTGAAATAGAAGTAGAAGATGAGCCTTTATTTGTTAATCAGGTAGATCTGGTTAAAATTGAGGGTAAAAGCTATATTCAATTGACCACTACTACTCAAGATATTGTGATTGTAGATCAGGAACACTCACTTTTTATGCGTGAATATTTAGGTGAATTACGTCCCTATGTGCATGTTCGTCTTGGCATTAATGCCTTAATTCAACGCGCTGCTTTTTTCCATTTAATTGAAATGGGACAGCTCCTTGAAAACGCTCAAGGTAGTACCATCTTAAGCCTACAAAGTGGCGATTTATACTTGCAATTAGGCACCTGAGGTTTAAGCTTAGTTCTCCCCAATTTCGAACTGCTGAAAGTGAAGCTATGACAGCCATTCATCCTATTTATCCTTTAATAAATCCAATGCCTAAGGCGCAACCTGATGCGCCTATTGGAATTTTTGACTCTGGAATAGGTGGATTGTCTATCGCACAGGACATTGCAAATTATTTACCCAAAGAACGCATCCTGTATTATGCAGATACTGCAAATGTACCTTATGGACCGCGTGATAATCAAAATATTCGCGATCTGACCGCAAATGCAATTGAATGGCTCTATCGCCAAGGCTGTAAAGTGGCCGTGGTTGCATGCAATACTGCATCTGCCTTTAGTCTGGATTATTTACGTGATCATTATGGTGAAGACTTTCCAATTATTGGTTTAGTACCGGCATTAAAACCTGCTGTATTACAAACCAAGTCAAAAACAATTGCAGTTCTGGCAACGCCAGCGACTTTTCGGGGCAAACTGATTCAAGATGTAATGCAACGTTTTGCCTTACCTGCCCATGTGAATGTCATTCCTGTGACCTGTCTAGAATTAGTGCCCTTTGTAGAAAGTGGTGCGCAGATGAGTGCGGAATGTTTAGCGACATTAAAAGAAATATTACAACCCGTGGTAGACCAAGGGGCAGATTATTTAGTCTTGGGATGTACCCACTATCCCTTCTTAAAACCTGCGATTGAGTCAATTTTTGGTCAGAAACTGACATTAATTGACTCTGGAGTACCAGTTGCGCGACAAACAGCCCGAATTTTGATTAAAAATGAGTTATTATTTGAGCAAGATCAAAAAGACAGCTTACGAATTGAATGTCATGTCAGTGGCAATAATGCAGAAAATTTAAAAACTGTGTTGCAGTACCTGATTCAAGAGAATTTAACTTGGGATATTCGCAATATTACTGTTGAATAAGCAAAGAAGCGCAGCTAGTCTTTTGAAATATAGCAAAAAATTAAATTTTTAAATTGGGGTGTTCGATTACAGCGCAACTGCTCAGCATAGCTACAGTTGGAGGATGTAATATGCAATTGGAAGAGGATAACCAATGCTCGATAAGCGTTATCAGGTTTTTATTTCTACGTCTGGGAGTGAAATGCAACCAGAACGTATTGTTTTAGCTCAAACTCTAGTGGGGATGGGGTTCTTTTCCTGGGGATTAGAACAACGTACCCCACTAAGTACGGCGTTTGCAAGGCGTCAAATTGATGACTGCGACTATGTGGTCATTCTTTTGGGCAGTCAATATGGCGAGCAATCTGTGTCAGGTGTCGGGTATATGCACCTCGAATATATTTACGCTGTTACCAAACAAAAACCGATTATTGTATTTATGCATGAAAATCCGGCATCGCGGGACCCTGCTTTGCAGGATCAAAAACCGGAACTTCGCGAAAAATTCCTAGAATTCCGTAAATTATTACAACAAGAAGCCGATCAAATTTTTACTTATCGTAGCATTCGTGACTTAGAAATGGCGGTACGCTTTAATATGCCGCAAATGCTTGAACGCTATCCTGTTTCAGGATGGGTTCGACCACAGAATACTCAGTCTTTGCATGACGAAATTGATCAGCTTAAAGCTAAAATTGAACAACTTGAAACAGAAGTGGGCAAACGAGAAGTCGATCCGTTCTTATCTTTACCCAAAGTTTCAATGCATGAATTATTTTCTTTTGAATATCGAATGCATGCTTATCAAGACGGTAATTTCAAAGAACTGAAAGTTCAAAAGAAACTGACTTGGGCACAGTTACTGAATATTTTAGGCAGCATGTTTGTCAATCCGACACCAGAAGAATATTTTTCTAAATGTATAAATGAATATTTAAATGACACAGGTCTGGCAGATGCACGTGTGGAAATGCCTCGTGCCCATGCAGTGGCACGTGCGCAAATTAATATTCGTGCTTTACACAGTATTAAAATGCAGATGCGTCAAAATGACTGGATTGTACAATCTGGACGTGATGACCGTCAGCGGATGTTGTGGCACATCACTCCCAAAGGGCAAAAGCTTTTAGATAGTAATTTGCTTGAGAATAATCGTGTTTTTCAATTTAAGTCACCGTATTAATTCATATAGAGAAAGTGCAGAAAACTGTTAAAGTAGGCCAGTTCATCTATGTTGGAAAAGGGTTTGATGTTTTCTGCACCTAAAGTGAAAGTCACCATTATTTTAGCCAATTTGGGTACGCCAGACGACCCCACTGTTCCTGCAGTCCGTCGCTTTCTGAAGCAGTTTTTATCTGATCAGCGGGTCATTGAAATTCCAAAACCCGTTTGGCAACTCATTTTAAGACTATTCATTTTGCCATTTCGACCCAAGCGTGTGGCTCATGCTTATGAAATGGTATGGGGGCAAGATTCGCCAATGCGTGAAATTCTGTTGCAACAGGTTCAAGCAGTTCAATCGCATTTAAGCCAACACTATTCAGACTTTGAAATCAATATTGTGCCGGCCATGAGCTATGGTAATCCCGGAATTCAAAGTGTATTAGCCAATTTGGCTGAACAACCACAAGACCATATTATCTTGCTGCCACTATTTCCACAGTATTCGGCAACTTCGACCGCTCCACTGTATGATGCAGTTGCAAAGTGGATACTGACTCAACGTAATTTGCCGGGCTTATCAATTATTCGCGATTACTATCAACATCCTTTGTTTATTCAGGCTTTGGCGCAAAGTGTACGGGATTATCAAGCTGAACATGGCTCCGCAGAAAAACTGTTGATGTCATTCCACGGCATTCCGCAGCCGTATGCCGATAAAGGCGATCCTTATGCAGACCGCTGCCGTATTACTGCGCAACGCGTGGCCGATGAGCTTGGGTTAAAGGATGATCAGTGGGCAGCCAGTTTCCAATCTCGTTTTGGTAAGCAAGAGTGGATTAAGCCTTATACCGATGCACTTTTAACCGAATGGGCAGAGCAAGGAGTGAAATCAGTACAAGTGATGAGTCCGGCATTTTCTTCAGACTGTTTAGAGACTTTAGAAGAACTGGCCATACAAAATGCCGAACTGTTTAAGGCTTTGGGTGGTGCACAATATGCCTATATTCCCGCATTAAATGCCCGTGATGATCATATCGCATTGCTCACAACTTTACTTCAAGCTAATCTTGATGCATTAACGCAAACATTCGCCCACTAATTTCACCGAGGTTTCGCCCTTATGTTGCAAGTCAAAATTGTGCCAGTCACGGCCTTTCAGCAAAACTGTTCAATTGTATGGGATGCAGACAGCAAAGAAGCAGTTTTGATTGACGCGGGTGGTGAGCCTGAAAAATTGAAAGCCGAAGTGGAGGCATTGGGTTTGAAGGTCAAGGCTTTATGGTTGACCCATGGCCATCTGGATCATGCCGGTGCAGTAGGTACATTAACCAAATTATGGAATGTACCTGTGATTGGTCCACATAAAGAAGATGCTTTTTGGCTGGACATGATTCAGGAAGTCTCGGCAAAATATGGATTTCCAATTCCGGAAAAAGTAGAGGTTAGCCAATGGCTTGAAGGCGGGGAAGTTCTGAAACTGGGTGAGGAAGAATTTGAAGTCCGTTTCGCACCAGGTCATACCCCGGGTCACGTGATGTTCTATAACGAAAATTATGGGCTATTATGGACAGGGGATGTGCTGTTTAAAGGGTCTATTGGTCGTACCGACTTTCCACGCGGAAATCATCAACAGTTGCTAGATTCAATTCAGCGTGAATGTTTTAGTCTGCCAGATGAAACTCAATTTATATCGGGTCATGGTCCAATCAGTAGTATTGGTTTTGAAAAACAACATAACCCTTTTGTGGCGAATAAAGCAGGTTAATACCTTTGTTTAAGAGATTGATGAATAAATTTCATCAGTCTCTGCGAAAAGGACCACTATGTAACTGCTTTAGTTCTAAGGCAATAATAATAGCTGAAAAAATAAACAGGATGCCGATCCAAATAATAATGACATCATGGGTATAAATTCCAAAACTTAAACTTACAATACCCAGTAAGACAAATAAAAAAAATAGAATTTTTAAACACCATAGTCCCATGAGGGGATCTCCTTTTTTATCGTTGTTAATTTTTATCGTTATTAGGTTTCATTACTAAAATATATCGATTTTAAGTGTTTAGTTATTAGAAAAAAATTTACTGGTATTTTCGTAATGTTATTATAATTTAAAAAAGTGCTAACTGGTTATCATTTTTATTGATTAATAAGAAAAATTTAACAATGATAAAACATATTTTCAGTCCCTAATTTTTTAATTATATGTTGATAAAATATAAAGTAATTTAAGACAAAATAATAAAAAAGAGATTTCAGTCATAAAAAAGATTTATTAAGTCATATTATTTTACATTTACTTTAAATTGGCAGAGGAGGTTCATGAAACTCTGGTTTACCAAGGCAGCATTATTTATTTTTAGCTTAATGGCATTTTATGCTTAAGATCAGGTTTTACCGTCAAGATCTGATCATTATGGCGGTTGATATACTTCTTGTTTTTTGCATTGTTGTTTTAGGCTTAGCATACAAAAGCTGAATTCTAATCTACTTTGCTAAAGATTGATGAGCCTTATTCACCAACCTGTATACTATTTATTATTCTAAAAAATCCTTTTAAAAATCATCTTCTTCACGGCCGCCATCTGCCTGTGGTGCATCTTGAGTAGGCAATTTGTATTCATCATTTGCCCAAGCGCCCAGATCAATCATTTTACAGCGTTCTGAACAAAAAGGACGGAATTCGTTATCTTCCCAAGTCGAAGGTTTACCACAACGTGGGCAAGGAAAAGTGCGAGGCATTTTATTCTCCGGATAAAAATGATGATTCAATTAGTCAAACTCAGCCGCTCTTGCTAGACTTGAGCCGATTTTTGTTAGTTTGATCTGATTATGCCAATTCGTCAATTTCAAGCACAGCGTATGCACGCGCCTCGTGATTTTCAAATGATTAGCCCAGAGCCAATTTGTGTGGAAATTGGTGCCGGTAAAGGTAAGCATGCCTTGCTTTTTTCGAGTCAGCATCCCGAACATAAATTGATTGCAATTGAACGTACCCGTGAAAAATATGTGGCCATGCAAAAACAGCATGCCTTGGAAGGACAAAGCAACTTACAGGCGATTCATGCTGATGCCATGCCATGGATCGTGCATGCTTTACTGCCGGCGCAAGTACAGCAATTTTTTATTTTATATCCCAATCCTGAACCGCATAATCCGGCACAGCGCTGGTTGAATATGCCATTTTTTGAATTTTTGCTGTCGCGTTTACAGGTCGGTGGCACAGTGACTTTGGCCAGTAATATTCCTGAATATATCGCAGAAGCACAGCAACAGTTGATAGATGTGTGGAAATTACCGTTTATTAAAGAGGTAATTCCAGCCACTTCAGCACGCACCCATTTTGAAATTAAATATTTGGAACGTGGTGAATTGTGTCAGCAACTCATCATTACCAAGCCAGAAGGCTACACGACCCGTTTTGATGACTTTATGCCGCTGCAAGGTCAAAATGCGGTGATCGAAACTGCATCAGAAACGAATGTAAAAGATGCTGAATAAGTTGGCTATGAAAAAGCGTGTCGCAATTATTGGCGCAGGTCCTGCCGGACTGATGGCTGCGGAAGTTTTGAGTCAATACGATTATGAAGTGCATGTCTATGAACAAAAACCCTCGGCCGCCCGTAAGTTTCTAATGGCAGGTAAAACTGGCTTAAATATTTCTCATGCCGAGCCTGTAGCACAATTTATTCAGCACTATGATCAAGCAGACTGGCTTGCAGCTTGGATAAAACAGTGGGATGCGAACTGGATTCAACAATGGATGAAAGGTTTGGGGATTGAATCCTATATCGGTACATCTGGGCGGGTATTTCCGGTTGAGATGAAGGCTGCACCACTGCTTCGTGCCTGGTTAAAACGTTTAGCCGAACATGGGGTGATTTTTCATTATCGGCATCAGTGTCTGGACTTAAGCAGTTCCGAATTACAGTTTAAAAACCTGGTCACGGAACAGGTTGAAACTCAGCAGTTTGATGCCATTGTAATGGCCTGCGGTGCAGTGTCATGGTCACGACTTGGCAGTGACGGGGCATGGCAACAATGGTTCTTTCAGGATGAAATTGAAGCCTTTCAAGCCAGTAATGCCGGCGTAGAACGAGTTTGGTCCAGATTTATGCAACCGGTATTTGGTCAGCCTTTAAAACGGGTTGAGGCATGGGTGGATGATCAAGCCAAAACCATGGGCGATATTGTAATTAGCCATTATGGTTTAGAAAGTGGTTTGATCTATAAACAGGGGCGTGCGCTACGTCAGCAGCTTAAAAATGGTCAGGCCATGCAACTGTATTTGGATTTAATTCCCGAGCAGACAGTTGAGCAACTCGCGCAAAAATTACAACCGAGTAAAAAGCAGTCATTAAGTAATGTCTGGCGCAAAGCCGGTCTAGACCATGCCAAAGCCAATTTAGTTCGTGAACTGGTGACTAAAGATCTATGGAATGATCCACGAGCTTTGGCACAGCAGATTAAACATTTACCTATTCCTTTAGCTGGCTTTCGTCCAATAGAAGAAGCCATTAGCTGTGCCGGTGGAGTCAAACGAGAGGTGTTGTCTGAACAACTGCAATTAAAGTCAAATCCGCATGTGTTCTGTTGTGGAGAAATGCTGGATTGGGATGCACCGACAGGCGGTTATTTATTGACTGCATGTTTTGCCACGGGTCGTGCTGCGGGTGAAGGCGTACAGAGTTATCTGGCGATAAAAGAATAACAGCAAATATTTTGAACCGTAATTTAAAGTATGTTAGGTTGATCACTCAAACCTTATAAAAAATGCGACTGTTATGTCTGAACAAAATCTATATAGCGGAAGCTGTTTGTGTGGCGGTTTACGCTATGAAATTCAGAGTGAAATCGGTGACATCGTGCAATGTCATTGTCGAAAGTGTCGTAAATCCAATGGCACAGCTTTTGCCACCAATGCTCCGATTAAAAAAGCCGATTTTAAAATTGTGCAAGGCGAGCATTTGTTGAAAAAGTTCCAATCCAGCGCAACCACTCAGCGTTGTTTTTGTGCTGATTGTGGCTCGCCGATTATCAGTATTAAAACTGAAACACCGGATCTGTACCGTTTAAGAATTGGCACACTGGATACACCACTTCAGCAAAAGCCGACCCAACATATTTTTGCTGCCTCCAAGGCAGAATGGGATACGATTTGCGATGGCTTGGTACAGCATGACGGGCGACCATAAGTCATTGCAATAAAGATGAAGGAATCAAATGATCCCTTTTTTATGTACCCCATTTTAGTAGTTAGATTGAGTGGTCTCGGATTTAGCTGCTTCAGCTTTTTTTGTTTCAGCTTTGCTCGTTTCCGGATATTGTGATTGCCAATGTTCAAGCTGTTCTTGAGCATGTAAAAACTCACCTAAGCCTTTGACTCGATCGCCTGAATTTTTCATTTCATCCACTTTTTTATCTTTATTCTGATCATACAGTTTGGCTTGGTCTTGCCAGTATTCTGCAATTAAGCCTTGAATATAGCGACCTTGCTGGGTTTTCAAATCCAGATCTTTCAGCATATTGAGTGCCGACTGAACATTGTCACGTTTGCGGTTATGCGCAAATTCATCGGTAAGTGAACCCTTTTCCTGCATTTTCGTCAGCTCGTCTTCCATATCATCACTCATTTGGGTGAAGCGCGTGTCGAAGTCGGTGAGTAAGGCAATATCATGTTGATCATCTGCAGTTTTCTCGAACGCTTTGACCGGTTCGGTAATCAAATCCTGCATGACTTTATCTTCAGGCTGAATTTTATCGTTTTGAGTGGTGCTATTTTTGCTGTTATCACAGGCCGTCAGAAAGATGCTTGAACATAATAAAACAGGCAGACCCAGTTGTTTCAGTTTAATATTTTTCATGATGATTCCTTTATTTCTGATCGATTTTTTTAAAATCATAAGCATGGGTTACATAAGGGAAGGTAATTTCATCTTGTGGATATTTACCAGTGTAGCTGAAGACAATCTGTTCAAATAGGACTTTTAATTGCTGTTGTTCTTGGTTCGGCATTGCAGCAATAAAACTGGTAGAAAGCAGACGCTTAGATACTACATTTTCTACCGTACCGACATGCTGCAGCTTAAAAGTCTGGACATTTTCCAGCTGAAATAAGGATTGATGCTGAAACACATTTTTCCACTTTCCACTATGATAACGAGGTGTGTTACCCTCCAAAGGTTCAATCAGATCTGCCAGTGCCTTGACCCAGTCAATGTTTATATCACGTTGATTCCAGATCAGGGCCAAATGTCCGGATGGTTTCAAGGCTTGATGAATTTGCTGTAAAGTCTCAAGATTGGCAAACCAGTGGAAGGATTGTGCACAGATGACCGCATCCATACTATTTGTAGTGACAGGCAAATGTTCACTAGAGGCTTGCAGGGTTTGAATCTTTGGGTATATAGCTTGCAGCTGTGCCAGCATTTCCTGAACCGGTTCAATCGCGGTGATGTGCGAAGTAATCTGCTGTAAGTAGGGCAAGAATTTGCCCGTGCCGGAACCGAGATCGATAACATGCGATTTTTCGCAAAGTTGCAGCTGATCTTGCAGCCAGCTGACGATATCTTGTGGATAATCGGGACGCACCTGTTGATAAAGCTCTGCAGCAGAACTGAAACCTTTTTGAGCAGCTGGATGAAGTGATTGTGTCATATTTTGCGCTTTTTAATATTCTTGGCATCTATAAAATAACATAGTCGCTTTTCGTAAATAGGCAAGGTGTCTATTTGTTCTATTGACTGTACAAAACAAGGGCCGATTTGCTTCGGTGTGGAAATGGAAAAACACATTATTTTTGAAGACGAACAAATTCGTGCAATATTTTTAAAAGGTTCATCGGATGAGCTGGTTTTCTCTTTTGGCGATTTAATTACCCGTGCCAAAGGGTTGTCGATTAATGCCGAAAAATCCTTGCATAAACATGGTTTTAATGTGATCGGGATTATGCCGAAGCAGAAATCGTGGTTTCCGGAAAGCTCAATGCGACAGATGTTTGCCGAGATTCAGGAACTGATTGCGCCCTTTAAAACACGGATTGGCTATGGCGGTTCAATGGGGGGTTATGCTGCAATCAAGTATTCAAATTTACTTGACTTAAAACGCGTGGTTGCATTGGTACCCCAGTATTCAATCAATCCTGAAGAGGTTGAAGACCCGCGCTATAACATGTTTTTCCATGAGGAACTAAATGCCAATATGCAGGTACAGCCTGAAGATGTTTCCGCCGAGCGTGAATACATTGTGGTTTATGATCCTTACTATCCAGAAGATCGCGCGCATTATTTAAAACTTGAGCAGGTTCTGCCTCAAATTCACACCTTAAATTTACCCTTTACCGGCCACGATGCAATTGCTGTGCTTGCCAGTTCAGAATTACTGCATGACTTTTTATTGCATGAATTTGATGAACCCTATTTCTATAAAAAAATTCGTCAGGTCAAAAAGAGCAGCAAGTTCTATTATCGTAAAGTGATTGAAAACTTATTGCCGCAACATCGCAATGCCTTGGGTTCAATTTTAATTAACAATGATTTGCAGCTGGATAGCCAGTTTTTTGATGCGAAGTTGAAACAGAATTTACTGCGAGAATTGCTGAGTAACAAGCAAGTCAGTCAGCAAGATTTACTGAAACTCGGTATTCAGGTGAATCTGCCCCAAGAAAACCGTAGTCATTTATTGGACTGTTTCGGCCATGGGTTGGTATTCAATGTGATTAGCCAAAAAATTGAAAGCTACGCCGCTGGTGCAATTGCCTTAAATCATAAATTTCTGATCCCGATTTTTGCCAAGGGCAGTGGTTTGGTCCAGATTAGTTTAAATGATGAGCGCTATGTTGTGGCAATGAATGACCGTCATGTGATGAAGCTGTTTAAGGAACAGGAACCGTTAACAACCGGCATGCACCCCATTGTGATCAAGAAATATAGCGATTTTTATTTGCTCAGTTATAAGCATTTAAACTTAAGTAATAATGAATACGGCAGTCATGATTTTATTGAAGACACGCCCGCAACTGCTCAATTCGTCACTCAACCGGAACTGTCTTAAGCATTATTGAATAGCTTGTGATTGTTTAAAGCAAACCCGACTTTGGTCTTATTTTGACCGCTTGCTTTATATTTTAATCAGTCTAAGATAGAAAATATAAGGCAAGTTAAATTTGCTAAATGTTGAACAACAAACAAATAAACACGACAGGGTGCTTAAGGATGAAACGTGATTTTATACCGGCTGTGCTTTTAACCATTATCTCTATATTCATACCTTCCTATGTTTTTGCCCAGAGTCCAGATGCCACTTATATGATTATGGGCGGAGGATTGCTGGTGGTGTTTGCCTTGGCAATCTATGTATTTTTTGAAATTCGGAAGTCGATTCAAGTCCATATTAATAAACCCACTAAATAGTGGGTTTTTTCATATCTGCTACCTGATTTGGTTGAAAAAGCATATACATCTGGCTTTTAATGCATGAGGGGATAATTTGCAGCCCCCCCCTCTGAACCCGCCAAGGAATGCATCATGAAAGCCGTATTTTTAGATTATGAATCACTCGATAAAAATGATTTGGATTTTAGTGGGCTTGAAGCGGCTTTTGATGAGTTAAGCCTATTTCCAAGCACTCAGCCAGCGCAAGTTTTAGAACGTGTGCGGCAGGCAGATGTTATTATCAGTAATAAAGTGCTGGTGGATGCGGCAACGATTCAGCAATGTCCGAATTTAAAACTGATTTTAATTTCCGCAACAGGCACAAACAATATTGACCTGATTCAGGCACGTGCACAGGGCGTTGTGGTGTGTAATTGTCAGGGTTATGGCACTTCGGCTGTAGCACAGCATACCTTGGCGTTAATGTTGGTTTTGGCTACCTCATTGCTCAAATATGACCGCGCTGTGAAACAAGGTGAATGGAATAAAGCCTCGCAATTTTGTTTGCTGGATTTCCCTATTATTGAACTGGAAGGCAAGACTTTAGGAATTATTGGTTATGGTGAATTAGGACAGACGGTTGCAAAACTGGCTGAAGCATTTGGCATGAAAATACTGGTCGGATCTTTACCAAATCGTCCAACTGATGCCAGTCGTATTCCTGTTGCAGATTTATTGTCTCAAGTCGATTTCCTGAGTCTGCATTGTCCATTAACCGACGATACCCGTGATTTGATAGATGCCCAAGCCTTCGATGCCATGAAACCGAGTGCATTTTTAATTAACTGTGCACGTGGTGGCATTGTCAATGAACAAGCGCTTGCGGATGCTTTACGCCAAGGCAAAATTGCCGGAGCTGCAACCGATGTTCTTACCATTGAACCACCGACAGACGGTAATGTGTTATTGGCAGATGATATTCCAAATTTAATTATTACCCCACATAGTGCGTGGGGCAGTGTTGATGCCCGACAACGTATTGTGCAACAGATGCTGGACAATGTAGCAGCGTTTAAGGCTGGTCAGCCGACTCGACAAGTGAATTAAATTAACCGACTCCCAATTTCGCCATCTTCTGAAAAGAAGAGAGCAGATTCATTATAAGTTGGTGGTTGCATTGTTTTGTACCGGCTGTACTTGGGTCGAGGGGACGGATTGAACGGGAGCGGAATCCACTCCTGTCGATGAATGACTCAAAGGATGGGAAACAATGGGCGCAGGTTGGTCATTTGGACTACCCATAATTTCATCTTTGGTTTCATTCAGTTTTTTATTTACCGTCGCTGCTGCCTGTTGAGATTTTTCTTTTGCCACTGCCGATTTTTCCGTAGCAAAATCTTTGGTTCCTTCCCAGGCATTTTCAACTTTAGGTTTTACTTTCGCGATTCCTTTTTGTGCAGCATGATCAACTTTTTCAGCCGTATTTTGCACCGATGTTTGCGCCTTGTGGGTAATCACTTTAAAAATATTGGGATTATCACCATATGGCGCAGCCTGACGCTGTGTGGGAGTCGCAGTTTCGGTTGTCGTCGTCGTTTGAGCAAAAAGTGGAGTTGAAGCCAAAATTACGCTGGTAATTAATGCAGTTTTTATCTTTTTCATTGTAAGTTTTATTCCTGTTTCTAACTATAGTTTCAGTTCCAAAGCGTCATTTTCATTGTAAGGGCAAATTTTTCAGGCAAGAAGAAATCTGGCAAAATTGATACAGCAAATTACATGATTTACTAGATTGTAGATAAACGACTAACCATCTTAATTAAAGAAAAAGCCCATAAAAATGAGCTTTTCAGAGATAAATTTTAAACACTACGTTATTTTTGGTGACTCACTGACGCATTTGTGTCTAGACCTACTTTTGCATTAGCCGCAGGAGTATTTAACTCAACTTTGGCATTTGTATTTAGACCGGCATTGCCTGACGGTGAAGTTACAGTGTCTTTGGTTTTTTGCAATTTTTCACTGCTAAAATTTTTGGTTTTATCGGCTTTATCAGCGACGAAGGTTTTAGTTTTATCTGCTGTTTTCACGGTTGCATCTTTAACTTTTCCAGCTTTATTTACGACTGCCTGAGACTTTTCTGCAGTAAATTTTTTGGTGTTTTCTACAGCCTTTTTACCTGTGGTTCGAGTTTTATCAACGCCTTTTTCTACACCATGATCTACTTTGACCGCAGTGTTTTTAATGCCTTGACCTGCTTTTTGTGTTGTATTTTGAATACCTTCGCCTGCTTTGTGAGCAGTACTGTGAATACCTTGACCAACTGTGTGGGTGGTATTTTTTACCCCGTTAGACAAGCTGTGCAATATACCGGGTTGTTCTGTTTTTACATCTGCTGTCGCTTGTACTGTAGTATTTGCGAACAGAGGAGAAGTGGCCAATAGTGCAGTGGTAATCAATGCAGTTTTAAGGGTTTTCATCGCTTAAATGTATCCTGTATGGCGAAACTCGAATGTTCACCGAGTTATAAGATTTCACATAATAAAGAGATTAATTGAGAAGTGATTGTTTGGAGAATAAAGTCACACGTTTTAGCAACACTGAATCAACAATATTGATAGGAATATGAAGGGAATTTATAGATCTAGTTTATATAATGACTTGAATTTTATTTATTTTTATAAAAAAATAAGCTTTTTGATATTCTAAATGTGAATTTTAAAACATCATCAGAAATAGGGATAAAAACCTTTTTAGGTTGCAGCATAAACTGGAATGCTGGACTAAAATTTTCGAAAAAGAGCAGAATCACCAATTCAAATTTGAATTAGTGATTCTTGGCTGTATTAGTCACATTGTGCTAAAGCATCTTCATGAAAATGATGGCGTAATGCTAAGAAGTTCTTTTGTACTACGGTATCATTAAGATCAAATTTGTTTGCTGTACTTGTACCGTCTTTGGCAAAGGTTGCAGAGCCACCTGAAATGAGGGTTAAGCCTTTAAAAGCCCATTGTTCTACTGACTTGCCTGCTTCTAGGTTGCCCGTAAATTCAATCACGCATTTCCCGGGAAATTTGGTCAGTTTGGCTTTATTGTTGGTCGTGTTTGGATAGACTTCCAGGTTCTGAACTTCCTGTAATACACCTGTTTCAAGCTGTGGGATTTTGGGAGCAGATGTACAAGCCGTAAGAGCAATACCCGCAAGACCAGTCAAAATAATCGTTTTAAATTTCATATGATTCTTTCTTGTTGAGTGTTGTTAGTTTGAGTATAGGGAATCTAAATGAAAAATCCTATTATTTTAGTTTATCCATTCAATAGATTCTCTTAAGTGTTCATAATCTGCAACTAGTTCTGAAATTGAGCATTCTGGATTAATTAAAGCGGAATTGAATTGCTGCCATTCCTGTTCTTTTTTAGAGTTAAATCCATAGATGGATTCAATATCACCTTTTTTCCAAATATAGATTCTTTTCTCTTTAAGTGCATTATGAACATCCTGTATTAACGGAGCAGCATGAGGTAAGGAAGCAATAAAAGTATACTTTTTTGCTTTTATTGTAGATAAAGCCTGTAAGTTAGCAGTCTGTTCTACGGATAATTCTAGGTTAGGATGTTCTCTATTTTCAAAAATAAATTTTCTAAATTTATCAAAACATTCTTGACTTGATTCATCTATTAAATTCCACTGTGCACAATTACCTACAAAATCTAAATCTGCAATAATTCGAGTTGGAATGCCAAGGGCTTCAATTACTCTTTGCATAAGTATTAGATTTTGTTTTCCTTGTACTGCCACTAAAGCAAGTTTTCTTAAATGAAATGGACTAGCATTTATCTTAGAATAAATGCTAGGTAGTACACGTAATTCAGTTTTACCTTCTACGAGTAAAACTTCATCACAAAAGAAAATCTGTGAAGCATTGTTTAATTTGAATGTTTCATCTAATTGGGAATAGTGCTGTTCATATAGTTCGGAGATAATTGTTGAAATAGGTTGTCTAGCTTGAGTTCCTAATTCACTAGTCTTGAAAATTTGAACAGCGTTCATAGCATGTTGTGCTGATAAAAGGCTTGCAGAATGAGTAGAGAATACTACTTGGAAGCCTGCTTGAGCCAAAGTCATAAATGCATCACGAACTAATTCTATTGTAGTAGGGTGTAGATATAACTCAGGTTCGTCTATACAAAGGATCGTATTTGATCTTCTTAAATTGGGGTTCTCTTGTTGAATAGATGCAAGATAGCGAATGAGAGCCATTTGTATAGATCGTTGAGTTCCATGACCAAAATTTGAAAAATCTCTTTCAGTATCCTCATTTTCAAATACTTTTAATGTGCCATTTTTAAAAATATCTTCAATGGTAGGTGTTGGAAAATGAAGTTTAACGCTGATATCTGGGAAAAAATTATTAAGAATTTGATTGATGCCTGAATCTACAGTTGATAAATCAGTAATTCGATTCGGGCTATCAAAAGCTAATAGTTCTGATACTCTAGATAAACTATTGGTGAAATCTTCATGATAATTTTGCTGTATTGTTTCTGAAATCAAACTTAAAAGTTTAGCAATAGCTGTTCCGCTTTTATTCTTTGTAGAATCCTCATTCGCATCTGTCATAGCACCGATATGAATGAAGGTTGGGAATAATTTTATAATTGCTTGATCAATACCTGCAGGATTTAAATTCCAAGTATTTCCATCAAATAGCTTGATTGAAATTTTCTGCCGACCTTGTGTATCGAGTTGAGAAATACGTTGAATTCTTAAATTTTGATTTTGGATATATGGTCTTAATCTTTCAGCATGGTCGTCATCAAGAAGCTGTAAATTATCTTCTGTTAAATTGGTTAGTAAGGCTGAGACTATAATTGGTTGAGTTGCATCATTCGCATTATTAGAGTAATTAAAGGAACGAGCATTAGTAGCTTCCAATAAAAATTTAATAGCTAAAATAATATTGGATTTCCCAGCATTATTGTAACCAATTAAAGCTGAAAAATTATTCAAAATAATCTTAGTATTTTTACATGATCTAAAATTCTCTATTTCTAGTTCTTTAATTATTACGCTCATTGTTTTCCCCCATTAATTTTTTATTATTTAAATAGAATTGAAAAACCCCACTAACTTATAGTGGGGTTTTGTTTAAATTTCAAGCAATTATAGCTTAGTGCTGAAGCACAGAAATATCAGCCACTTTGGTGAACAAGTTACGAAGCTGAGCAAGCATACGTAAACGGTTTGCTTTAAGGTCGGCATCATCTGCCATGACCATGACACCGTCAAAAAACGCATCGACTGGCACGCGAAGTGCAGCAAGTGCAGATAACGCAGCCGTGTAGTCTTTGGCAGCAAATAATGGCTCAACGACTGGCGTGATTTTCGCAAGTTCAGCGAACAATGCTTTTTCAGCATCTTCCATCAGATTTGCTTCAACCACAGCACCAGTCGGCTCAGCTTCTTTTGCAAGAATGTTAGCCACACGTTTATTCGCAGCAGCAAGCGCAGCCGCTTCAGGCAAGTCACGGAAGTGATTTACCGCAGTTACACGCTTGTCAAAATCAAGTGGAGACTTAGGAGACAAAGCTTGAACGGCTTGAATCACGTCAACCGCAACGCCTTGATCTTCGTATTTGGCGCGGTAACGACCTTCAAGGAATGCAACAGCCTCCGCCAATGTCTTGGCATGATCTGCAACAACATCGCCATAAGCATTGAGTGCAAGGGTAATCAATTCTTCAATTGAAACATCAAGCTCGTTTTCAGTCACCAGACGCAAAATACCAATCGCTGAACGACGTAGCGCAAACGGGTCTTTTGAACCTGTAGGGGCTTGACCAATACCAAAAATACCGGTGAGCGTGTCTAAACGGTCGGCAAGGGCAATCGTGGTACCTGTTTTAGTTTTAGGTAAAACATCGCCTGCAAATTTAGGCAAGTATTGCTCACCTAAAGACTCAGCCACTTCATCATTTTCGCCTTCAATGCGTGCGTAGTAAGTACCCGCGATCCCTTGAAGTTCAGGGAATTCACCCACCAGTTCAGAAGTTAAGTCGCATTTCGCAAGCAAGGCAGCTTTTTCAGCATCGGCAGGGTTTGCACCTGTAATAGGCGCAAGCGCTACAGCCAATTTCGCAATACGTGTCGATTTATCCCAAAGCGTACCCAGTTGTGCCTGGAACACCATGTTAGCCAGTTTCTCTTTACGCGATGCAAGGGGTTGTTTCTGGTCTTGCAGGAAGAAGAACTCGGCATCCGACAGACGTGGACGAACGACTTTCTCGTTACCTTCAATAATTTGTGTCGGGTCTTTCGACTCAATGTTCGACACAGTAATGAAGTACGGTTGAAGTTTGTTGTCAGCGTTCACCAAGCAGAAATACTTCTGGTTGTCCTGCATAGTGGTGATGAGTGCTTCTTGAGGCACAGCAAGGAAGCGTTCTTCGAAGCTTGCACGAAGTGCAACAGGCCATTCAACCAATGCCGTTACTTCGTCACGCAGGTCGCTTGGGACAATCGCAATCGCATTTACTTCATCAGCCAAGGCTTTCACTTGCTGGTCGATAATCGCTTGACGTTCTTCAAAAGAAGCCACAACGTGTGCTGCTTTTAATTTTGAAAGATATTCATCTGCATGGTTCAGTATAATCGCTTCAGGTGCATGGAAACGGTGACCATACGTCACGTTACCTGCTTTGTGATCTTGAATGGTGGCATCAATTACATCGTTGTCTTTTAACAATACAACCCATTTTACCGGACGTACGAATTCAGTACGGCTAGCTGCAGAACGCATACGTTTAGCAATCGGCAGGTTGTCCAAAGCATTTTGCAAAATTTGCGGGAGTAAAACGTCTAGGCTTTGACCTTTGACATCTTTCAAGTAACAAACTTTTTCAACTTTACCGGCTTGGAAATTCGATACTTGATCTACCGTGATGCCTTGACCGCGCATAAAGCCTTCTAAAGCTTTGGTTGGTTTACCTTCAGCATCAAATGCAGCCTGTTTAGCAGGGCCGTCAAAACGTTTTTGTGTATCGGCTTGAGCGCCATCAACATTAACGATTTTTAAAGCCAAACGACGAGGGGCTGCATAAGCTTCGATAGAATCGAAAGCAAGACCTGCATCTTTTAAGCCTTTAACGGTTTCTGCTTGTAGTGCATCACGTAATTTTTTTAAGCTTTTTGGCGGAAGTTCTTCACAGCCCAATTCGAACAATACGGTATGTTTAGACATTATTTCTTCTCCGCTGCTTTTTCTGCTTGAGCCGCTTCCGCTTCAACTTGTGCTTTTAACTGTGCAAGGACTTCAACACGTAGTTCAGGTTCTGCCATCGGGAAGCCAAGCTTGGCACGCGCTGCCACATAACTTTGTGCAATTGAACGTGCCAAAGTACGGACACGTAAAATATAACGTTGACGTTCAGTCACTGAAATCGCGCCACGTGCATCCAGCAAGTTAAAGCAATGTGAAGCTTTAATCACTTGCTCATAAGCAGGCAGTGGAAGTTCCGCTTCAATTAAACGCGTTGCTTCAGCCTCATAAAAGTCGAACAATTCAAACATTTTTTCAACGTTGGCATATTCGAAGTTATAGGTCGATTGCTCCACTTCATTCTGGTGGAACACATCGCCATAAGTCACCGTACCGAATTGACCTTTGGTCCAAACCAGATCGTAAACCGAGTCTACACCTTGCAGGTACATCGCAAGACGTTCAAGACCGTAAGTGATTTCGCCAGTCACCGGGTAGCATTCAACGCCACCGACTTGCTGGAAGTACGTGAACTGAGTCACTTCCATACCGTTCAGCCAAACTTCCCAACCTAAGCCCCAAGCACCCAGTGTTGGAGATTCCCAGTTGTCTTCGACAAAACGGATGTCGTGTACCAGCGGATCAATTCCGATTGCTTTTAATGAATCAAGATAAAGCTGCTGGATGTTATCCGGGTTTGGCTTCAACACCACCTGGAACTGGTAGTAGTGCTGCAAACGGTTCGGGTTTTCACCATAACGACCATCTTTCGGACGGCGTGACGGTTGAACGTATGCAGCATTCCAGGTTTCAGGGCCAAGCGCACGAAGGAAAGTCGCAGTGTGGAATGTCCCTGCACCCATTTCCATATCGTAAGGTTGCAAAATGACGCAACCTTGTTCAGCCCAGTAAGTTTGTAAGGCAAGAATTAAGCCTTGGAAGGTATCAATATGCGATATGGCGCGACTCATGGTCATCCACTTAGAATTAGAGAAAAATTGTGCTCAATTATAAGGACTTTGTAGAGGAGTGGCAAAGGGTTATACAGGAATCATCGAGGCTTTTGACGGATAGGTAGGGTGAATCGAAAAAGCAGAAAAATATAAAAAATGGCTATAAGGGGCGAGATATACAACACGACAGTTAAATTTTGCAGCGTCAGATTTGGCGGAAAAATAAATCCTAACAAATCACTGAAGCCCCAATAATTCAAAATGATGGTCACAAAATTTAAGATTTTTAAGTATTTTGAAATAATTTAACTCAGAAGCAGCAAAGGAAAAATGCTCATGAAGAAAATAAGATAAATACAGACAAGTAAAAAAATGGCGCATTAAAAGTGAGCATGATGCTCTTTAATACTGTACTGCGCTTATAAAGCTTGAACAGAAAATAAGGGGCTAAAAACAAGTGTACCAAATGGACTGACTAAAAGCGCTAAACATAAATATCCAAGCTTGGGTTGTAAAGGCTGAGAGAGCCAATCGACAAGTGCCTGCATAGTACTAGATGTAGTGATTTTGCTTTGATCACAATGCTAAATTTAGATTAGTCGTTTATTTTTATGACTATTTTTTACGATGATATAAAAATTAAGAATAAAGCAGATATAGAGCGTTATTTAAAGGGCATTATGAGAAAGATAAACTGATCTTATACGATTATTTGTGTGAAATTGGTTTAATCTGCATACAGTAAAAATAATGTTTAAAAAATAAGGAAGACCATGACAACTTGTAAAATTCAATGCCATTTAAAATACAAGATTGTCCAAGCCACAGAATTTGTTTTTCAGCTTCAAGCTGCACATCATCCTGACCAAACCATTATTGAAGAACAGCTGATATTTAATCCGCCAATCGAATGGCGCGAATTCCAAGATTCAAGCCATCAAAATCGTCATATTCGTTTGCATGTCGAACCATGCGATGCTTTTGAAATAAATTATAACGCGACAGTTGAACGTCATTCTGTAGTCAATGCAGCTGTTCAGCAAAACCTTAATGAAGTGGCAGTTCCTAATTTACCCGATGCGGTTTTGCCGTATTTGTTGGCCAGTCGCTATTGTAATTCAGATCTGTTGGGGGATATGGCGAACCGGTCATTTGGGTGGATGAAGCCGGGCTATAGTCGGATCAAAGCCATTGAGCAGTGGATTTATAACAATATTTTTTATGTGTCTGGCAGTTCTGACCAGTTTACCACAGCAACAGACGTACTCATCCATCGCGCGGGGGTATGTCGTGACTTTGCTCATTTGGGAATTGCCCTGTGTCGTGCTTTAGGGATTCCGGCACGGATGGTAGTGGGTTATGTCGAAATTGAAAAATTTCTACCAGATTTTCATGCCATTTTTGAAGCCTATTTAGAAGGTGGTTGGGTGTTGTTTGATCCGACCCGTTTGGCGCCTGTAGAAAATTTAATTCGAATTGGCACCGGAATGGATGCCGGGGATGTCGCATTTTCGACATTTTATGGCGAGATTGAGCTGATAAAGATTGAGCCCCTTATTACTGATCAGTTGAATGGCTAAGGAGGAGATTAAAGGTAATTAAAAGTGTTGCTAAGTACAATGCTTTTAAAGCAAGGTGAAATGTTCACTGTGCAGCATTATTTGGTTAAATCACTCTGGAGAATGAATGACAAATATGGCTCAATCTTTATGAAGGCTGTAATTAATGTATAGGTTTTTTATTTTAAAAGTCTTTCAATAAATTGATAAAGAAAAGATATAAAATGAATACACCTTTACTTGGCATCATTCTATAATTTGCGACTTCCACTTAAAAACCACAAAAGGCGTGCCGTGTTTCATCCACAACTTGAATGGCTCAATACCCTAAAACCTAATTTTAAAATCCTTCCGCTAAAAGACCGCCTGTTGTGTGGCATAGGTGCATTGATGGGGCTTGCACTTTCATCGCTGATCAGCTGGTGGGTGTTAGGCGATATCAACGCCTGGTATATCGCGCCAATGGGTGCCTCATCAGTATTGCTGTTTGCCGTACCGGCCAGTCCATTGGCTCAACCGTGGAATATGGTGGTTGGAAACAGTCTTGCAGGCATTATTGGTGTGACCTGTGCAATGTATATTCCTAACTTAACGGAAGCCTTTAGTGTTGCGGTCGGTCTCTCGATTGTCTTAATGATGACCACAGATTCCTTGCATCCACCGAGTGGGGCGGTGGCTATCACTGCTGTTTTGGGGGGAGAGGCGGTACACCAACTTGGATACAACTTTATTTTCTATCCGGTTTTATTGAATTCTATGTTGTTGCTGGTAATTGCGATTGTATTTAACCGCTTGCTAGGCAAACAATATCCGCAAGTGGCACAAATCAATCAGCGTTCTAAAGACCCAACACCCACCCAAAAAGTCACCATTCAACCGCAAGATATTCAAGACACTCTGGATCAGCAAACCGAGCTTTTGGATATTAGTGAATATGACTTACAGAAAATTATTTTAGCAGCACAAGAAAAGGCCAATGCACGAGGCGTGAGTCATTTTAAGTGTCAGGACATCATGACAAAGGATGTCATTAGCTTAAATGAAAACGATGATATCCATTCCGCTTTGGATAAATTCAAGCATATGAATTTAATGAGCTTGCCAGTGACAGATACTCAGCATCAATTGGTGGGAACACTGGCTTTATATGAAGTGGTGGAGTGGTTTAAACGTGCCGCAGATTTAAGAACCACTTGGGAGCGTCAGGTGAAACATATCATGGTGCGTCAAGTCGTCACCGTGAAACCCGAACAACCGATTCAGGATTTGGTGCCGTATTTTGTGGAACGTTCTTTTAATTATATTCCTGTGATGGACAACCAGAGAATGGTCGGAATTATTAGCCGCGCCGATATGATTGCCGCATTGAATCAAGAACTAAATTTGGTGGCTAAAATTTAACACGGGCAAAAAAAAGCTACGACTGATTGGGGTAGTAGTCGTAGCATAAAACAGGAAAGTATTAATGGTATGGATTAGCGTCTTGATTTACCGTGCGAACCGGATTTTTATAGCCGTGAGCAGGGTCTATCTGAAACTGTTTTTTAGGCATAATCAACCATAAAACCAAATAGACTAAAATTCCTGGAAATGCGGCGCTCATGATGGAAACAAGGACAAATATAATGCGGAGTAAATTTGCATTCCAACCAAATCGTTCAGCAATACCACCCATTACACCTGCAATCATGTTTTGTCGGTTAGAGCGATATAAACCAACATTGGCCATCTAGGTCTCCTTAAATTAGAAAAGGTATGAGGTTAAATCAACTTACCTATAGTTTAGAAATGGTGATGTAAATTTTTTTTTAAAGTGAGGAAGACTGGAAAATGGTTAAGTTGTGTAACTGAGTATTCGTTATTACCAGAGTACACCATAGAATAAAGTTGGCTTGAAAGTTTGATTTTTTGTTTATAAAAATCAAATAAATACATAATTAATAAATTAATATTTAATTCTCGTCTAGGTTTTAAATCATATTTTTTTATTTATGAGATGAGCTTACACAGTATTTAAAAGGAGTGGTCGGTGTTTTCAGTTGCGCATTTGGGATTTTATTTCCGCTGGAGTTTGATTCTCATCGGGCTAGGGGGAGTAACTGCATGTGATTTTAGACAAGAACCCAGAGACATTCATCCACCTTCTAATGAATTACAGAAGTTAAAAGAAATCGAGCAGGCAAACACACTCACTCAAGTTGCAGGCCGAGCAACTATTCCAGAAGACACTATTAAGACCTCATCACCCATTCAGTCTTATGAAAAGCCATTTGTTGGGCGTTATCATGCCCAAATTCTGTGTAGTGATGATTTTATGCCCTGCACTGAGGGGACTGCTGAATATATTCTTAATTTAGGTGAAGATGGATCAGTACATCGCAGTATTGTGCAATATGGGAAAATTTTTACTGAAAAAACTAGACCTGAATTCAGCAATGCAAATTATCGCCGTGATAGCTGGTCAGTTAACCAGGCAGAAGCAGAATTGATTGTACATCGCAAGGAGGGGGTGGATATTTATTACCAGATCAAAGATCAAAACCATTTAGTTATGGATCTGGAAAAAATTAATAAGGGTAAAAACAAAAAAATATTTGAACGAGGTTACCCTCAACCTTCTAGAGCATATGAGCTGGTGAGAGATTTATCTAATTCGAAATAGAAAACTTGAAATATTTTGATTTAATGGACACATGTTTTATGTTTAACATAATAGGCGAAGCATAAACTTGGTGGGTTGTGAGGGGCTCGAACCCTCGACCAATAGATTAAGAGTCTACTGCTCTACCAACTGAGCTAACAACCCTGAACGAGGATTGGTGAACTTAAAGCCTCGCTTTAAGGGTTCACCCGAGTCCAAGAAAAAATCGAAGATTTTTTAAAGATGCATTAAAGTACTGTGTTTTAAAAACATCGGTATAGCAAAATTTTGAGAATGGCAAATCTACCGAAATGGTATGGTTTGTCTTGGTCGGAATATGTGCAGGTTTCGTTTCTATTGTAGTATAGATATTTTAGTACAGAAAGAAGCATTAAGAAAAATATGGTGGGCCGTCCGCGACTCGAACGCGGGACCAATGGATTAAAAGTCCACTGCTCTACCAACTGAGCTAACGGCCCATATTTTCAGAGAAAATATCTGAGAAGTAAAAAAGCTTCCCTTTTGAGAAGCTTCTTAGAATCTTGGTGGGCCGTCCGCGACTCGAACGCGGGACCAATGGATTAAAAGTCCACTGCTCTACCAACTGAGCTAACGGCCCAAGATCATCAAAATAAGTGGTGGGCCGTCCGCGACTCGAACGCGGGACCAATGGATTAAAAGTCCACTGCTCTACCAACTGAGCTAACGGCCCGAAACCAACATTCAAGCATTGCCTGAATGCACAGTGTAAGAAAATAAGGAATTTCCTAAACACCACTTCGTTTTGATGGGCGTATTGTAGCAAGTTATTAAACGAGCGCAAGTAAAAATTAGCAAACTTGTTGATGTTTGATTATAAATGCAACAAATTTGCTATATCTACTCAAAAAACAGCCATTTTGAGCTAGAAACGGTATTGATAAGCTTGAATATTGTCGAATATTTCTGCTGTTAAGTCAGAGTATCCCGTGGCACTCGGCAGTAAAACCAGCAAGCGTTCGTCTGTTTTATGGGGATCAAAAGCTTGTTCTTTTAGCTTGTTCTTTTGGTATTTAAAAGTACCTGTGGTTTCCACCTGCGCTTGAACACGCAAGAACACCGGAACAGCATAAGCAGGCAAGCATTTTTTAAATTCGGTTACCATCTGCTGTAAATCTTCTGCAGTTAATTGTGCACCCTCTGCCAAGGTAATTGCTGCCATACCTGCACGACCATTGGTATTTGGGATTTCTACTCCGTATACCACGGCTTCAGCAATTTTCTCATATTCACTAACTGTATTTTCAACTTCAGTAGTCGATACATTTTCACCTTTCCAGCGGAAAGTGTCACCTAAGCGGTCTACAAATTGGGCATGACGGAAGCCAATATCACGGACCAGATCGCCAGTATTAAAGAATGCATCACCGCGTTTAAACACATCTTTCATAATGACCGATTTGTTCTTTTCAGGATCGGTGTAGCCGTCAAAGGGTGAACGACGGGTAATCTTGCCAATCAATAAGCCGACTTCACCTTTTTTAACTTTCTTACACCAGCCTTTGGCGTCTTTTACCGGTGCATTGGTTTCTTTATCAAACTCAACAATTGCATAAGGGGTAGGGGAGAAACCCACGGTATTGTCAAAATTAAACACGTTACTGAAACCGACATTACCCTCACTGGATGCATAGAGTTCAAGAATTTCTTCCACTCCAAAACGTGCCTTGAATTTATCCCAGATATTGGGGCGCATGCCATTGCCAATCATTTTTTTAACACGATGGCCCTGTTCAAGTTCAGAAACCGGAGCATCCATCAGATAACGGCACAATTCACCGACATAACCAATTGCCGAGACATCAAATTTCTGCACATCTTTCCAGAAAGAAGAAGTGGAATATTTGCGTCGTAAGGCCAGTGTGGCATTGCCGGCAATGACACCGCACCAGCAGACCACGATACCGGTTGCATGGTACAGCGGTAAGGTCACGTACATGACGTCCTCTTTATTCAGATTTAACACATGTCCATAGGTGCCATAGGCCAAAGTCCAGCGGCTATGCGTGAAAATGACTGCTTTAGGCAGACCGGTCGTACCTGAGGTATAGATATAAAATAAGCCATCTTTACCTTGAATGGTGTGCGTGGTTGGTGTGTTGAATTTGGGAAAGTTATCGATTTTATTTGCAAGATTTGCCCAGCCTTTCGGGGCTTGACCTGCATCAATTTGAGTGGCTTGATCAGCAAACCAGTGAAAACGATCTGCTGCGAGCGCTAAGTCTTGACGTACTTCTTCTACAGCAGGACGGCATTCTTCTCCGGCAATAAGGGCGATTGGCTTAACCAAATTAATACTATGCGTGAGTGCTTTACCTGTTTGTGAGGTATTGACTAAAGCGGCCGTCACGCCAATTTTCGCTAAAGCAACAACAGTCGCCACCAGTTCAGGACGGTTTTCCACCATCACCGCGATGACATCGCCTTTACGGGCGCCAAGGGACAGATAAAAGTGCCCGATTTGGTTAGCCCATTCATTTAGTTCTTGATAGCTGAATTTTTGATCTTCGAATAATAATGCTATACCGCGAGGATTACGCTTGACCGCTTTTTCAAAGGCAATACCTAATCCTGCAGGGGTGTCGGATGTGCGTAAATAGGCTTGCTTGAGACCACTCAATAGGTGGGGGACTTTGCTCATAAATTTAGGTAGTTTTGCTGCAACATCAGCAATGCCAATAAGATCGCTCTGTGGGGTGTGGTTCATAAGAATCCTATTTATTTTTCATAATCCAATATGTCTATTTGTTTGCGACTATCTGTACAGGTGTCTTTTTAATCGTTTAATCCTAGTGCAATCAACCTAATTTGACAAAAGTAACAAAAAAAACCTAGTCACCGAAATGACTAGGTTTTTTTTATTCGCTGCATTAGAGCTAATTATGACTCATTGGCAGGAGTTGCTTTCTTCGGTGGACGACCACGAGGACGACGAGGACGGACAGGTTTGTCAGCATCATCATCAGCATCTGGGTTGTCTAGATCAGCTTTTGGATCAGCCTGTGCTGGTGCATTTTGAACACTCTCTACCGCTAACTCAGGTTGAACCGGTTTTGGCTTTACTGCCTTTTGAGCAGGAGGAGCTTGAACAGCTTCAGCTTGTTTGATCGGTTCAGCAACCACTTCAGGAGCTGTGACCACATCAGGCTTTTCAGTCACTGCCGCTTCTTCGATCACAGTTTCTGGTGCTGTAGCCGGAGCAACTTCAGCAGTTGTTGTTTCCACTACTTCCTTGGTGGCTTCAGGTTCGCTATGTGCTTGCTTAGCTTGCTCTAAAGCCTGTTCCGCAGCAAGTTTTGCCAAACGACGACGTTCACGTGGATCATTAGCAACACGGTTATCCGAAACAGCAGGAGGTGGGGTTAAGTCCAGCACGGGTGCAGGTTCAGCCTCATGCGCAGCTTTGGTTACAGCAACATCACGGGTAACCGGCTGTGCTGGTACTTCCGCTTCAGTTGTGTGATGCACGAGAGTTGCCGCATATTGCTCGGTAAATTTCACCAATGCACGGTTGAAGGTTGGGATTAAACCAAATTGTTCAATCAGCACTGAACAGTCTTCACCATACACATGGCGAATGAGGCTGCCCACGGTATATTGACCCAAAGTTGGAACCTGAGATGGATTCAATTTTGGAGCTTGAGCCTGTTTTACTTGTGCTTCACGCTTTTGGCGACGGCGCATACGCGGATCATTGCTCGCACGTTGGTCAGCAGAACGCGGTTGGTGTGGCTCGCGAGTTTCAGTTGCTGGTGCAGGTTTTTCTTCCTTCGCAACCACTGGTTTTTCGATTACAGGCGCTTTGGTTTCTGCAACAGCCACAGGTGCGGTTTGAGCGATCGGTGCTTCAACAACAGCTGCTGATGCATTTAACGCAACAATTTCACTTTTCGCCTGATCGACATTCACGACCAATGCAGTTGGAATCACATCCTGGCGAGGCGTATCAATCACTTCGACTTTAGGCTGTTGTTCGTTAACTACCGGAGCAGCAATGGCTTGCTGAGGAACAGCTTGTTCGTTCAATACACTTTGATCGCGGTGACGATTTGGGCGGTTTGGACGTTGTGGGCTATTACGGTCACGACGTGGAACAGCATTTTGCTCTGTTTGAGCTTCAGAAGCCTGTTGTTCAACGTGGTGACGTCGAGTCGGGCGCTTGTTGTCACGTTGATCTTGGCGCTGTTCATGGCGCTGATCTTGACGTGGTTCTGGGCGCTGTTCCTGACGTGCTTCTTGACGCTGCTCATGACGCGGAACTTGAACAATTTCCTCATGCACTTGATTTTGTTGATTGTCGTGCTGAACTTGTTCACGTTGTTCTTTAGGCTTATTACGCTTTTTATTGTGACGTTGCGCTTTTTCTTCTCGATCAGAGTATTTGTCCGCAACTTCACCCTGTTCCTGTTTTGGTGTTACAGGCACAGTTGGCGATAAGTAAGCATTGTTGTTTGTAGTTGCAACAGGTGGTGCACTCTGAGCAGGTGCAGAGGTTGCAACCTGACCGAATTGACCACGGCTTACTGCACCGCCATTCACCATTTGCTCAATCGCAGCAGCAGCATTGTTTGCAGTACGGGCTTGATCAACAGTTTTGGCCTGCTTTTGTACAAACAGGTTTTCTAGCCATGCACATGGGCTTGCTGAAGCTTGAGCAACAGGCGCAACTTGAGTTGGCTGTGGTTGCTGTACTTCTTGAGCTGCTGGTTGTGAACCACGTGGTTGCTTGTTGTTTTGGTTTTTAGCTTGTTGCTGAACAGGCGCTTGCGCAGCAGCTTGAGCTTGTTGCTCGCCTTCTAAATGCCATTCAGAAGATTCGTAACCCAACTCTTTTTCACTTGAACGTGTTGCTTCAGTACGTTCATAGCTGGTTGGTGCAAAACCTTCAGCATTATAAGTGATTTCGTAATGCGGTGTTTCCAAGTGCGGATGAGGTAACACGGTTACACGTACATTTGAAGTTTGTTCTAAATATACCAAAGTATGACGCTTTTCATTCAATAAGAATGCTGCAATTTCAACAGGTACTTCAACCTGAACTTCACCATGACGTTCACGCAGTGCAATTTCTTCCACTTTACGCATGATTGAAAGTGATAAAGAGCGTAAGTCACGCACCATACCGGTACCATGACAGCGCGGGCAAACATAACCGGTTGCTTCTTCAAGCGATGGACGTAAACGTTGACGGCTCATTTCCATTAAGCCAAAACGTGACAATTGACCGAATTGGATGCGGGCACGGTCGCTTTGGGTTGCTTCACGAAGTTTTGCTTCAACCATACGTTGATTGCGGTCTTTAGTCATGTCGATGAAATCGATCACCACCAAACCACCGATATCCCGTAAACGCAGTTGACGTGCAATTTCTTCCGCCGCTTCCAAGTTGGTGTTTAGCGCTGTATCTTCAACATCGTGACCACGTGTTGATTTAGCCGAGTTAATGTCAATCGACACTAAAGCTTCAGTTTGATCGATCACGATTGAACCGCCGGAAGGAAGTTTTACTTCACGTTCATAAGCAGTTTGAATTTGGCTTTCAATTGCAAAATGAGCAAATAAAGGCTCATTTAAAGTATAAGTTTTAAGTTTTTCTAACTGACGTGGCATCACGGCTTTAACGAAGTTGTAAGCTTCGTTATAGGCTTGTTCAGAGTCAATTAAAATTTCTGCAACATCGTCACGTAAATAGTCACGAATGGCACGAGTGACCACACCCGCTTCCTGATGCACCAACATTGGTGATGGACCAGAACTTGCTGTAGTTTGAATTTGTGCCCAAAGATCCATCAAGTGTTGCAAGTCAAGTTGCAATTCTTCTTGTGAACGACCAATACCTGCAGTACGAACAATCACGCTCATGCCGCGTGGAATATTCAGTGACGACAACATTTCTTTCAACTCTTCACGAACTGAACCTGAAATTTGACGACTGATACCGCCACCTTTCGGGTTGTTTGGCATAAGCACCAAATAACGACCGGCAAGCGAGATAAAGGTAGAAAGCGCAGCTCCTTTATTGCCACGTTCTTCTTTTTCCACTTGAACCAGAAGTTCGGTGCCTTCAGTAATCAATTCGCGGATATTTGAAGTTTGGCGAGGGTCTGCCTTGTAGTATGAATTTGCGATTTCACGCATAGACAGGAAGCCTTGACGACCTGCACCATACTCAACAAAAACAGCTTCTAGAGAAGGTTCGACGCGAGTCACGTGACCTTTATAGATGTTGGATTTCTTCTGTTCACGGGTACGATTTTCTAAATCAAAATCGTAAAGACGCTGACCAGTGACAAGTGCAACGCGAATCTCTTCGGCATGTGTTGCATTAATCAACATACGTTTCATGGGTGTAACACCTAATAGTGATACACAGCAAAACATCGCTATTCACGTAGCGAACATCACACATTACGGATCAATACTCAGATCTCAAATAAACGCTTGTGGTCTGAGCTTTTTTACCGGCCTTTTTTTGGGCTTCGGTTTTTGATTCATGTATTGATGATGACCAATACGGCTTCAATCTTTAAACGATTAAAGTCACCTGAACAATTCACTGGCGGACAAACGGTGCATTAGATGTGAGTAACTTTCACTGTCACGTAGCTTGAAGATCATCCCTTCATTAAGATAGAGCGTCTTGATACGGAATTATCATCGTATCGTTGCTTTAGGTGCAGATCCAATGCATCAACGTTGTAGCCTGAATGCGACTTCAGGGTGCGACTAATCTGATGTGTATCAGTTTACGTTTAAAACCAACTTTAAGTTGGCGACATATTTTTTAGGGCAGACTGATTTATGTACCGAAGTACAATTAAACGCAACAGTTTGCTTTTTTGCCGATATAATAAGCCTTCGGCGTCGGCATATTCTTTAGGGACCTTTCCGTATTTAATGTGAATTATGAAATTTAATTTTGAGCTTCAAAAATATTGAAGGAATTAAATTTTTTCACACTAACGGTGGTATCCGTGCGCTGACTATATCAAACCTTGCAGCATCTGCCTATGGGTTAAGCTTATGTTTCTTGTGTAAAGCATAGCCTAAGTGATCAGTTTTTAATCAATTTTAGTATTTTTTTGGGTCATAGTAACTGTATGAATTCTACGCAAGAATGGCAAAGTGTCACTTGGTTTGAAGTGGACGAGCATCAATCAGGCCAACGCATTGATAATTTTTTATTTTCCCGACTTAAAGGCGTGCCTAAAAGTCGTATTTATCGTTTGATGCGTGAAGGGCAGGTTCGGGTCAATAAAAAGCGTATCAAAGCCGAAACCAAACTGAATATTGGCGACCAAATTCGTGTTGCGCCAATTCGTTATGAGCCTAAAGATGAAACACCTGCACCGGTATCGGACAAAGTGGCTCAAAGCCTGCTCAGCCGCGTGATTTATGAAGATGAAGGCTTGATGGTGGTCAATAAACCTTCTGGCATTGCCGTACATGGCGGCAGCGGCGTGGCCTATGGTCTGATTGAAGGCTTGCGCGCAGCAACCGGCAAGAAATATCTTGAACTGATTCACCGTATTGACCGTGATACTTCCGGTCTGGTGATGATCAGTAAAAAACGCAGCACTTTAAAAACCCTGCAAGATTTACTGCGTGAACACAAAATTAAAAAAACCTATGCGGCAATTGTAAAAGGCAATGTCGTGATCGATCGTCAACTGATTGATGCACCATTGCATCGTTATGAGCTTGCCAATGGCGAGCGTCGTGTATGCGTATCTAAAGAAGGTAAAGAGTCTAAGACGCAATGGAATGTGGCGGAGCGCTTTATGCATGCAACGCTTGTCTATGCATCGCCGCTTTCAGGTCGTACTCACCAGATTCGTGTGCATGGTTTAAGTATTGGTCATCCTTTAATTGGCGATGAAAAATATGGTCATGAAACTGCCTACAAAGGTCCGAAAGCACGTCGTTTATGCTTACATGCACTGCGCCTGGAAATTCCGGGTTATGAAACCATTGAAGCACCATTGCCTGAAGATATGCAGAGTCTGGTGGCGCAGTTACGTGCGCAGAAGAAAGATAAGGAACCGGTTCTAACGGATCGTGACCAAGACTGAATTTTCTTCTCTCAAGCAGCGGGAGTATTCGATGAATAGTCCCGTCACCCAAGAGTAATTAAAAAATTTATGATGCGAAAACGATATGCATAAGGCGACATCCATGTCGCCATTGCATAGCAGATACTTGTTTTAAATTTTCTATGAAAATTTTATTCCTCTTTCGTGGGTACAGAGGTAGGCCGAGAGATTTAAAGATAAATGCTAGGTTTTGCGTTGAATCAAATATTGGATTAATTCATGAAAAAAGCAGTAGAACTTGTCATTTTCGATTGGGATGGCACTTTATTTGATTCAGTCGGTCAGATTGTAAAAAGCTTGCAATTTGCTGCTCAAGAATATGAACAGCCTTTAACGGATGAAGCTGCGAAAAGCATCATTGGTTTAGGTCTGCCGGAAGTCGCGCAAGTGTTATTTCCGGATGTACCTGAATTGCACGCTGATATTTTGCAATGTTATGCGACTCACTATGTTGAAAACTCGAAAGGTGATGCATGGTTTGAGGGTGTGGCGGAATTGTTGAATGATCTAACGCAGGAGGGTGTAAAACTTGCGGTTGCCACAGGGAAAAGCCGTAAAGGTTTAGACCGTGTGTTAAGTCAGACCCAGAGTCATGAGCTTTTTGTCGTGACTCGTGCAGCAAGCGAAACCAAATCTAAACCTGATCCACTGATGCTTACAGAAATTTTGCACATTACTGGCGTAAACGCTGAAAATGCGATTATGGTCGGTGATACCTCTTATGACTTGGAAATGGCACAGAACATTGCCATGCCCCGTATTGGAGTGAGTTATGGGGTGCATACACCTGAGACGCTGGCACAATTTAATCCGTTGGCTATTGCAGAGGATGTCGCAAGTTTGCATCAGGTTCTCTTAAATCAGGTGAATTTAAAACAAGCAGTTTAAGATCTATCGGATGCTCAAAAGGGTGATTTCAAATCACCCTTTTTTATACGTAGTAAATTCTAAATTGACTTATTGAATTCTAAATTTTTTGCACATCAGGTTTGTGATTACCCCAACCGGTCCAGGAATTGACCACAATGACGGTTTTATTTTGGATACTCATAATTTTATAAAGATCATTACGCGGTGGTGAAATTTCATTGGGACGAATGACTTCAGTCATCATAAAAATCTTTGGTGTAATCCAGCTAATACGCCATGCATCGGTATTGGAGTAGCCACGACTACATTTCATTTCATTTTGCCAGGCCGCAGCGGTCGCTTGAGGATTAAATTTTAGTCCCGGACAACTTGCGCCGCTTAAAATTAAATATTTGTTTTTGTTTTGATAATTTTATGCAAGGGCTGTATGACATAAAGGGGTGAGTAAAGCCGTTAATAGCAGTGTCCTGATTTTCATTACTCATATTTTAAGTTCTTGTTTTTAATTATTTAAAAATATCATTTTGATAAAACAATGAATATGTCGTTTTTCTTCAAAATGGAGCAATAGTCTCATCTTTTAGTCGTAGGCGGGATTGATTGTTAAAATGAATCACCTGCATTGCAGAGCTGCTGACTCGGATATCATAGAATATCTAGGCTAACTGCTTTGTATCACTCAAAAAAGTAGAATTCCTTTTATAGGTAATAGCTATTGTAAAAAATAAAATAAGTATTGGCATAAAAAGCGCATTTTTCAGATTCTAAATTAGTTTATACATATACACGTTTTCCCAAGATGGGCAGCACCCATTTGCTGATGGGTTTGATCATTTGCATAGAATTTTTCTGATTGTTCATTCCATTTCCATCGATCACGGTATAAGTCCAATTTTTTGCAGTTTAAGGAAACATTGATGTCGAATTCTGCTGTTGTTGAATCAGTCGCCTTAGCGCTTAGAGAAGCTGAGTTGTCACAAACTGCGATTGCACCGATTCGCCCGCAACTGGGTGGTGAAAGTGCGGATGTAGATATTGCTTACGCAGTTCAAGAAGTAAATACCCAACGTGCCCTAAGCGAAGGACGTCGTTTAGTCGGCCGCAAAATCGGTTTGACTTCAAAAGTTGTACAAGCTCAACTCGGTGTAGATCAGCCTGACTTCGGGATGTTGTTTGCCGACATGTCGTATGGTGATGGCGAAGCAATCCCGGCAGGTCTCTTGATTCAGCCTAAAGTTGAAGCAGAAATCGCATTAATCATCAATAAAGATCTTACCAAAGAACATCATACCTATGCAGACATTATTAGTGCGACTGAATATGCCTTGCCAGCGGTAGAAGTGGTGGATAGCCGGATTGAAAACTGGAAAATTTCCTTGATTGATACCGTTGCCGATAACGCATCTTCAGCTGCATTTGTTTTAGGTTCACGTCCAGTGAAACTTGAAAACCTGGACTTGGTGAACTGCAAAATGACCATGACCCGCGGGGATGAAGTGGTCTCTCAAGGTGTAGGTAAAGCCTGCCTTGCAAATCCACTCAATGCTGCGGTTTGGTTGGCTGATGAAATGGTTCGTCGTGGCCGTCCACTGTTGGCGGGTGACATCGTTTTAACCGGTGCATTAGGCCCGATGGTTGTTGCAAACCCAGGTGATGAATTTAAAGTTGAAATTGAAGGCTTTGGTTCAGTGACAGCAGCGTTTGCAGCTGAATAAGCATTGAGCTAAACACAGAATTTTTGAGAGTACACATTCATGAAAAAGATTAAATGTGCATTGATTGGTCCTGGGAACATTGGGACTGACTTGCTTTACAAACTTCAACGTAGCGAATGGTTAGAGCCAGTTTGGATGGTGGGGATTGACCCGACATCGGAAGGTTTGGCACGTGCTGCGAAAATGGGCATTAAAACCACTGCTGAGGGCGTAGACGGTTTATTGCCTCACGTTTTAACAGACAATATTCAAATTGCCTTTGATGCAACGTCTGCTTATGTCCATGCTGAAAACAGCCGCAAGTTAAACGAACTTGGCGTACAGATGATTGACTTGACGCCTGCAGCGATTGGTCCATTCTGCGTACCACCGGTCAACCTAGAAGCTTTGCTTGAACAAGGTGAATTGCCGAACGTAAATATGGTGACATGTGGCGGTCAGGCAACTATTCCTATGGTAGCAGCGATTTCACGTGTTCAACCTGTGAACTATGGTGAAATTATTGCCACTGTGTCAACGAAATCGGTTGGTCCAGGCACACGTAAAAACATTGATGAATTTACACGCACCACTGCCGGTGCAATTGAGCAAGTGGGCGGTGCGAAACAAGGTAAAGCCATCATCATTATCAACCCTGCTGAGCCACCGCTCATGATGCGTGACACGGTGCACTGTCTTGTTGAAGGTACGCCGGATCAAGCTGCAATCACAGCATCTGTGCATGCCATGATCAAGGAAGTTCAAAAATATGTACCAGGTTACAAACTTGTAAATGGTCCAGTCTTTGATGGCAACCGTGTATCAGTATTTATGGAAGTTGAAGGCTTAGGCGATTACTTACCTAAATATGCTGGCAACCTGGACATTATGACTGCAGCTGCTGCACGTACTGCAGAAATGTTTGCAGAACGTCTCATCGCTAACCAAGCAGCGCACGCTGAAGCAGAAGTTTAAGGAGCAGACTATGTCAAAAATTATTATTAATGATATGACGTTACGTGATGGTATGCACCCGATGCGCCATCAAACTACACCAGCTCAAATGGTTGCGATTGCAACTGCCCTTGATGATGCTGGGGTACCTTTAATCGAAGTAACCCATGGTGACGGCTTAGGCGGCAACTCTGTGAACTACGGTTTTGCAGCTGCAACGGATGAAGAATATTTAACTGCGGTAATTCCAAAGCTTAAACAAGCCAAAGTATCTGCACTTTTAATTCCGGGTATTGGTACGGTTGACCACTTAAAAATGGCACACGATGTAGGTGTAGCAACGATTCGTGTTGCAACACACTCTACAGAAGCTGACGTTTCTGAACAGCACATTACTGCTGCGCGCAAACTGGGTATGGACACTGTGGGCTTCCTGATGATGGCTCACATGGCATCACCTGAGCATCTTCTTGAAGAAGCGAAGAAGATGGTGTCTTACGGTGCAAACTGTATCTATGTGACGGATTCTGCCGGCTATATGTTACCGAATGATGTGACTGACCGCGTGGGTATCTTACGTGCCAACCTGGCTTCAGAGATCGAAATCGGTTTCCACGGTCACCATAACTTGGGTATGGGCGTTGCCAATTCTGTTTCAGCGGTTCAAGCCGGTGCAACGCGTGTCGATTTGGCTTCTGCCGGTTTAGGCGCAGGTGCAGGTAATACACCACTTGAATTGTTTGTTGCGGTTGCTAACCGTATGCAAATGGACACAGGTGTGGACCTGTTTAAAGTTCAGGATATTGCTGAAGAACTGATTGTTCCAATGATGCAGCAACCGATTCGTGCCGACCGTGATGCAGCAACTTTAGGTTATGCTGGTGTTTACTCTTCGTTCCTGTTATTCGCTAAACGTGCTGAAGCGAAATATGGTGTTTCCGCGCGTGAAATTCTGATGGAATTGGGTCGTCGTGGCACGGTAGGCGGTCAGGAAGACATGATTGAAGACCTTGCTTTGACCATGTCTAAAGCAAAAGAGCTTCAAGCTTAATTAAAGTATTAAGTTTCAAAGAAAAAGCACCCGAATATGGGTGCTTTTTAATTTTGAATAATTTGATTTAAAATTATTTAATTTAATCAAGTATTTGATTGGTGTTTTCGATGTGATTTAATCAATAATCCTGAATTGTTTTGCTCATTGCTTTATTGGAATGAGCGCTAGATTTACCTTTACTGTATTTTATTCTGAGTATCTAGCGTGTAAAACAGCTGAATAATTCAGCCGTTTTTATCATGGATTTTAAAATTTGAAGGTATACATGGTATAGACCCGATTCTCGTTATAATCTCGACCATACTTGGATTTATAATCAATATTGAGCCATGAGAAACTTAAACCTTGGAACAGACCGTCGTTAATGGTATAGCCAAAACGATAGTTAAACTCTGTTTCATTGTCGTCCTTGCCTTGGGTCTTAAAGTTTTCACCGCGAATATATTTGGTGTCTAATTGTAAACCGGGTATGAGGGCATCAAAATCATAACTTAAAGTTAGATGATATGATTCTTCATCTTTTTTAATGAACGAGCCTTGAGTCCAGTTAATAAAATCAAGTACAGGAATAGGACCATCAATTAAAGGATAATCATTGTCGCCAAATATTTTTTGGTAGCCGATACCTACTTTCAATTTTGGCAATACTTCTGCATAGTTGATAATGCCAATGTTGTTGCTGTCTACTGAACCTAGTTTTGCATCTCCAATATCTGTGTTATTAAAGTAACGCAGGTTGGTTTGCATTTTCGTGTCAAAAAATTGCCATTTATAATCTAACCCCAGCATACTTTGGTTATAAAGGTTTTCCAGATAACCATTGAACACATGTAATTTTAAATTAGGTGATATTGCATGCTGAATGTCTAAATAAGTTAAACCATCAGATTCAATATTTTTTACACTAATTTTTTTGAAATGTTCAGCACTACGACGTGAATACTTATCAATTAAACCTGCTGAAACGGTTGTATCCTTAAATTTCCCTGTATATACCGCACCATGAAATGATGGGAGTAATTGTCGAGATGGATCAACCACCAGCATTGGATTGTTAATCCATTGTTCACCATAACTTAGAGTATGATTTTGAAATGAAGCCTCAAAATTAATCCCTTGCTTGTGCTGATGTTGTTTTTGCTCTTGAGCGATTGGATCAAAAGGCAAAATAGTATCTGCAAGACCCTTATCATTACTCAGTCGGTAAGTATATTGAAAAGAAGGATTTAACGCGACATTCCAGTCCTGATTCAGTTTATAGCTAAATTTTCCTCGATAAATCAGCCCTTGTGTCCAACTGCCTAGGTCTGCATCACTCTGACTATAATCCCGCTCTGCATACAGGTTTTTTAAAGTAACGGTATTGCTTATTTTCAGGTCTTCTATTGCATGTGCATTTCCTAGGCACAAAAGTAACCCTGAAAAAATAAATTTTTTCATTAAAAATCAATCCTTGTAAATTTAAAGTTTATTTTCGTAGTACGGTTCTGAAGCCAACATGGGAAGTGGCAAGATCAAATTCTTGCGGGTGTCGTGCAGCAGCCCTGTAACGTGCACAATAATTATCTGCACATAAATAGGAACCGCCTTTGATGGTCATCGTCATGACCTGTTCTGAGTGGTGACGGGTCATTTGTGGATTGCCCATATGCATATCGGAATGAGGGCCTTTGTATGCAGAATTTGTCCATTCCCAAACATTTCCAATCATGTCATGTAGGCCAAAAGGATTGGCTTCAAAACAGCCGACAGGTGCTATACCTTTAAATCCATCTTGATTAGAGTTTGAATAAGGGAATTCACCCTGCCAATAATTAGCGGTAATTTTGCCATGCGATTTTGGGCCGATATCTTCCTGATCACTAAACCCTTTGGAGAGGTATTCATTTTCTAATTCGGTAGGCAGATCACGACCCAGCCATGTTGCATATGCCAATGCATCATTATAAGTCACATAACGAACTGGCTCATTCAGCGCAGGAAATTTCTCATCAATGTTTTTCCATGAAACATTTTTCAAAAATTTCCACCAGGACATCATGGCAACATTATCTGTTTCAGGCTTGATGAAAACAGCTGCGCCACCTTGTTTTTCAGCATCGGTAATATAGCCAGTTGCATCTACAAAACTTTTAAACTGGGCAACAGTAACTTCTGTCTGATCAGCCCAGAAAGCGTTTACTTTGAGTTTGTTTTGATAGAAAGGGCGTTCGTCTTCATAACCCGCGTTTGAGCCAAAAAGAATTTCACCTGCCGGAATTTCAACCATACCGGATGTTTTGGATTTTCCCCAAAGCGCAGGCAAGCCTGAATATTGCTTACATTGACTGACACTTCCAAGAGTGACAGTTTCTGTAGCTTGCTCAGATTTTGAAGAGTCGCATCCTGCAAGGCTGAACACGAGCAATACCAGACAACTCCCTTTCATCAAATTTGACATGGGGTATTACTCCGCGAAATCCTGTACACCTACACGTTGAGTATATTTCACATATTCTTGCTGGAGCTGTTTTACAATTTCAGGATGTTTTTTACTTAGGTCAGTGGTTTCTGTACGATCATTTTCTAGATCATATAACTTCCAGTCCGGACCACTCAGGTTTTTGGTAATGGTGCGCGTGAGTTTCCATTTCTTGTTACGCACATAGGCATCGCCATGCAATTCATCTGCATAGATAAAGTTTTCGCCATATACGGAATTGGTTTTACCCTTAAGATAACTGATCCACGATTTACCGGAAAGCTGGTTGAACTTGCTAGGATCCTGATAATCTGGTTTTAATGAAGATTGGGTAACTTCAAGAACAGTTGGGAAAACATCTTTTACATTAACAAAGCTATTACTGATTTTAGCTGTGGTGCTATTTGGAAGTTTAACAATTGCAGGCGCACTGACGCCGCCTTCAGCTGCAGTTCCCTTCCAAAGTGAAAATGGTGCACTGCTCACTTCAGTCCAACGCGGACCAATAAGTTCATAAGATTTAGTTTTACCTAAATTATTATAACTATTGTCATAACCTGGAAGTGGGCGATAAAACCCTTCTGCGCCATTATCTGACATAAAAATAAACAGAGTATTGTCGTATTGCTTAATATTTTTCAAATGTTTAATCAGTTTTCCGACATTGTCATCCATATTTTTAATCTGTGCCGCGTAAATTTCCATCTTACGCGCTTCGATTTTTTTCTGTTCAGCCGTTAGATTGTTCCAGGTATCTAAATTCATTGGAGCAAGTTCTTTACTAACGACATTGGCTGTTTTTGTAGAATTAATTAGCTTTAGCTTAAGCATTTTTTCTAAACGCTTTTGTTTGATTGCATCGTAACCCTGGTCATAGTGGCCCTTATAAATATTCAAATAATTTGTCGGTACCTGAAGCGGCCAATGTGGGGCGGTGAGAGCAACATACGCAAAGAAAGGTTGGCTTGGCTTCTTATCATTACCAATATATTCAATCACTTTTTGAGTAAAGAAATCTGTTGAATAAAAATTATCTGGTAATTCGACCTTCTGACCATTTTCAGTGTAAATGGTTTTACGTTCGATACCATTAGGCAGGGTTTTGAAATGTGAGTCTGCACCATTTAATAATGCATAAGAAAAATCAAAACCTCTCTTTGCCGGATTGGTTTCGGGGGTATAACCAAGATGCCATTTACCTGCCATCAGTGTTTTATAACCATTGTCTTTTAATACTTGAGGCAAGGTCATTGAGCGAGTATTTAAATAACCTTCATAACCAGGTTTACCTAAAAATTGTGGACGGGGCATTAAATCAAATTTTGCTGCATCTTCCCGCATAGTCTCCGCCATTGCACCTAACCCAGCTTGATGATGATCTGTACCGGACATCAACTCGGAACGCGTGGGAGAACACGTGCTAGGGGTATGGTAATTGGTAAAGCGGGTTCCTTGATGAGCAAGACTATCAATATTGGGAGTCTTGATTTCACTACCAAATGAACCTAGATCAGAATATCCCAAATCATCTGCCAGAATGATGACCACATTCGGCTTTTGAGCGAATAGCTGAGTAGAAACTAATAATGATGTAATTAAGGCCAATTTGTTTAATTTCATTTCACTCATCCTTGATTATGATTTACAACTATTAGAGTAGTGTAAATGGTTTAAGGTCAACTGATATTAGACAAAACGTTATTTTTATAAAAATCAAATATATAGGGTGTAATTGGATGGGGTATTGGTGATAATTAATACATTTTAAATATTAAGTCATACTATTTATGTATTTATATATTAATTTTTTAATTGAGTTCAATTATTGGATATTTATTATAAATACCGCTTATAGATTTAAGATCTTATGAGACTGCTTAATTAAAAAAACACTTAATAAATCGATATTAATTCATTTCTAAAAAAAAAGAATTTAATTAACAGTATTTTAAATGGATCGTAATAGCAGTAAGCAAAAATCAGTTATTGTTAAAACATATTAAAATTTGGAATTAAATGTTAGAAAAAAGAAAAATAAAGTTATATAAGTCGCTCTTTAATACTCTGGTCTGATTTTTTTTAGCGGCATGGTTGAGCATGATGGTGGCATAGCTTAATTTGATTACAGGAATAAGCCATGCGTCGTCAAACTTTATGGAAAGCCATCTGTGCTGCGACTCTAGCATTAGGTACAACTGCAACGAATGCAGATTTTATCGACGATAGCCAAGTCCAATTAAAATTCAAAAATTTCTATCTTGATCGCCAGATTGCAGAAACACCAGACAGAAACTGGGGTTCATGGTCACAAGGCATTACCCTGGATGCAAAATCCGGTTATCAGGATATTGGCGTTGGCATTCAAGTGGGTGCAGATCTTTTGGTACAGCACGCATTTAAATTGAAGGGCCGTGATAAAAATCCGGACTTTGTGTTGCCACATGATGGTAAAGAGTCCAAAGATAACTTCGGTAAAGTCGGCGCGACCTTAAAAGCCAAGGTTTCACAAACCGAATTAAAAGTAGGGGAGTTATTACCGGTATCTCCAGTATTGGTCTTCGATCCATCGCGTCAGTTGCTGACTACTTTTAGCGGTGCATGGTTGGAATCGAAAGACATTAAAGATACCAAGTTAACTCTTGCGTATATTGATGGCATTAACAACCGTTATGACAACCAATTTCGTGACTTAACCAAATTTGCTCCGCCTGCATATGATAATGGTGCAACAGCAGACGGTATGTATATTGCAGGTGTGGATCATCAATTTAATAAAGAGCTGGGTGCAAGCTACTGGTATGCAGATGTAAAAGATATCTACCAACAGCATTATGTAGGTATGAATTACAAAACTACCTTAGGGGAAAAGGCCAAACTGGATAGCCATATCCGTTATTTCGATAACTCGGATTCAGGCAACAAACTGTATGGCCGAATTGATAATCAGGCATTATCTGCCGGTGCAAAAGTTAATTACGGCGCGCACACCGTCGGTTTGGGCTATCAGCAAATGTTTGGGGACAGTGCTTTCCCGACATTAGGCGGCTGGGTGCCACAGCCTTATTTAGTTAACTGGGGTGTTGCGACCTTCACTGCAATCGATGAGAAATCCGTAGGTTTAACTTATGGTTATGACTTCTCTGAACTGGGCGCAAAAGGCTTGAATGCTACTGCGGTCTATATGATGGGTTTTGATGCTGAAGCAAATGGTAAGAAAAACCAGGATTCGGATGAGCTTAATTTAATCTTGAACTACACAGTGCCTGAAGGTCAGTTGAAAGGTTTAGGCTTCCAGGCGATGTATATCGATGCTGACTTCGATTATAAATCTGACCTTAAAGAGTATCGTGTAGCAACGACCTATACTTATAAGTTCTAAATCGTTTAATTTAAAAAGAGCGGCTGCTGAGCAGTCGCTCTTTTTTGTCTTTAGAATAGTTTGGTTTTAAATACCTTAAGTAAATTATGGGTATAATTTTATTTTTATTATATAAAAAACAAATACTTAAATAATAGTTTTTTTATAGGGTTTGATCGTAAATTTGTATCAGTTTGCAGGTCTTGAACGGTTAATATAAAGATGTAAAAAGTCATTTTAATGAGTCAACTTGACGTCGAATTCTTGTAATAGAGGGACACGCAAGCTAAAGACTGTAAGAGGAATCAATATGAGCACTGTTCAAATCCCTGACTATCAAACAGATCCATTCTTTGGCTTAGAAGACAAATGGATTGAAACCGCGGAAGGCGAGTTGACGCATTACCACGAAATTGGTGAAGGTACACCTATTCTATTTTTACACGGTTCAGGTACAGGCGTATCTGCTGCTGCAAACTGGTGGTTAAACTTGCCACAAATTGGTGAGCAAGCGCGTTGTATCGCAATTGACACCATCGGTTATGGTCAAAGTGTGGTTGCACCAAAAACTGCTTACGGTATCCGTGCCTGGGTAGATCATGCAGTCCGTACTTTAGATGCTTTGGGTATCGAAAAGACCTGGGTAGTAGGCAACTCTTTGGGTGGCTGGTTAGCTTTCCAGATGGCACTTGATTACCCTGAGCGTGTTCTCGGGATCGTTTCTATGGGTACTGGCGGTGCGAAACAGACTGCTGCACTTAAAGCGCATGCTAATCCAGTGCTTACTGAAGAAGGAATCAAGAAAACCCTGTCTATGTTTGTGGTGAACAAAGACTTGATCACTGATGAATTGGTGAAAGTACGTTTTGATTCTGCGAAAAACGATTACGCCTCTGACCGTCTAATGGACGTGGTTGGCGCACGTGACCGTGACCGTTTCGAATTCCCGCTAGACTTCGAAAAAATGAAAGAAATCAAAGTTCCTGTGCTGTTGATTCATGGTGTACAAGACGTGGTGATTCCTGTGTCTCGTTCATGGGATATCTTGAATATAGTTCCGCATGCTGATGCACACATCTTCAGCCAATGTGGTCACTGGTCTCAAGTTGAAAAATCTGAAGAATTTAATACTGTGATCAAAAACTATTTAACAGCTCGTGGTGTTTAATCGCGCTATATGAATAAAATGAAAAAGGATGACTGAGGTCATCCTTTTTTATACCGTTAATTAAGGACTCATAATTAAGTGTCAATAATTAAGTGCTAATAAAGTTAGCCGTAACATTGATACTGATCGCCAGAATAGTGGTATTGAATCCATAGGCCAACAGCAGGTGCAAGGTATTTAATACCCGCATGGAGCGTGAAGTGACGGATACATCTGCGGTTTGCGCTGAGGTTCCGACCACATAACTGAAATAAATAAAATCTGGGTAAGTTGGGCGTGGTGTCTTGGGAAAATCCAGGCCGCCATCTGCGTGTTTTTCTAATGCCAGATAAAAGTCATGGGTATAATGAATGGCAAAAATGGTATGCATAAAAAACCATGCAGAAACAAGGGTGAGAACCGATAAGGTTAAGTGTCCTATGCGAATGGTGGTACCTGGGGGTAAATGATTAATTTCAATAACGATGGCAATGAAACACATGATTAAAGTCAGGATCACCAACAGTAAAATCAGCCATTTACTGGCATCTTGTTGTTGTGCGCGCTGTAAAATATTTTCATGTTCTGTACGCCATAATTTCTTCAGGGTTAAGAGCAAATAGCTATAGATCGCGCTATTCCAGCTGATTAAAAGACAGGTAGACCACCCCCATTGGGTCAGCCAGTGTAGAAAATAATAAAACACCGCAATAGCAGGAAAAGTAAAAAAGAAATAAGGATGGTATTGAAGAGCTGTTTTTATTCGATGCAATGGGTGTATTTTCATTATCTTCTCTACAGTGGTGTTTATTTTTTACAAGCATTTTAAAAATATTGTGATCAGCTTATTAGACTTAAGTTGTAATTTAATCATTATGAGATATTTTTATAAATTAGATAAGAAAAAGTTATACGTTATTTCCCATCAAGACGGGATTTAAAATGGTGAATTTTTATAAGACTTCAGTCTAATCTGAGGGAGAAATAACCAAAAAGGTGCATAAAAAGCCACCACTATTTATCAGGAAAATAATGAGGGCCGAATTGAGAGAACGTGTGGGTAAAAATTAATCAATCACGATTGATATTCAGATAAAAAACCCGAGTCAGTAATTCAATAAATTTCTTCACCACCATAGAACTGCTGTTTTTATGGTAACTGACATACAAGTCGAGGTAAGGAAGCTCAACGTCTAAAGGACGAATGACAGTATTGTTCATGGTCAAGGGTGCTACATAGCCCGGTAAAATCGTACAACCTAAACCCATACCAATCGAGTTGATATTGAACAAGATATTGTCGGCTTTCTGCACAATATTGAATTCAATGGCATTAGATTTGGCAAAATCCAGAATGGCATTATGTAATGTCAGGGACTGTTCAGCAGCAGGAATAATAAAATCTATTCCATTCAACGCCTTAACAGGGATACGTTCATACTTCGCCAAAGGATGATTTTCGGGCAAAATAAAAATCAGCGGTTCGCGTAAAACAAATAAACTTTCGATGTCTTCACTATTCGAATTATGCCGGGTAAACGTGACATCCAGTTCACCTTTTTTCAACAGTTTCATTTGCTCATTGTTATTGAGGCTGAGCAATTCAATTTTTACATCAGGGTTTTGCACACGTAAATTTGGCAAGACATAAGGGAAAATCTTCATTTCCGCGACCGGAACGAAGCCAATACGCAGCATTTGCTGTTTCGCTTGCGAGACTTGACGTGCCATGGCAATGGCTTTGTCTGCTTGAGCCAGTGTTAAGCGTGCCTGTTCAAGAAATACAGCCCCTTCTTCCGTGAGTTCAACTTTTCGTTTGGTGCGATACAGCAGTTGTACGCCTACATCTTCTTCAAGGTCCTTGATTTGCTGACTTAAAGAAGGTTGGGCGGTATAAAGCTTTAACGCCGCTTTACTAAAGTTCAGTTCTTCTGCAACGGTGATAAAATATCGAAGGTGTCGTAATTCCATATAAGCAGTCCCATGAGTAATCCAAAAAATGTCTTACTATAATTTTGGGAGAGTATAATCTATAAACAACTATGCCGTGAAGATGATTCTTCCATTTAGAAAATAAATGGTCTCGCTTTTTTCATGACGAAATTAATATAGAAAATAATACTGCTAATAATCCATAAAATATCTTAATTGAAACAAAAAAAATATTTCACTAAAAGTCGCTATAAAACCATTATCCACTAAAAGTTGAGTCTATTTACTTTGTGACTGAGTCCGTCACAGGAGAGCTTCTCATGAGTGGAAAAATTGATGTGCGCGAAATCGATGCTTTGGTCGATGCACAAAATGGTCGTATCTCGCCATCGATCTATACAGATCCAGATTTATATGAATTAGAGCTTGAACGCGTTTTTGGCCGTACTTGGTTGTTCCTTTGTCATGAAAGCCAAATTCCTAAATCGGGCGACTTCTTCAATACCTATATGGGTGAAGATCCAATTATTGTGACACGTCAAAAAGACGGCTCAATCAAAGCATTCTTAAATCAATGCCGTCACCGTTCTATGCGTGTGAGCTTCGCAGACTGTGGTAATACGCGTGCATTTACTTGCCCATACCATGGCTGGTCTTACGGTATTGATGGTTCATTGAAAGATATTCCATTAGAAGAACGTGCTTTCCCGCAAGGCGCATGTAAAGAGAAATGGGGTCTGGTTGAAGTGAATCGGGTTGAGTCTTATAAAGGCCTGATCTTCGGCTGCTGGGATGAAACCACACCAGATTTAATCGAATACATGGGTGATATCGCATGGTATTTAGATGGTGTATTAGACCGTCGTCCAGGTGGTACTGAAATCATTGGTGGCGTGCACAAATGGGAAATTGAATGTAACTGGAAATTTGCAGCTGAACAGTTTGCATCTGACCAGTATCACGCACTGTTCTCTCACGCCTCTGCCATTCAAGTATTGGGTGCAAAACCAGATGATGAATCATCGAAAAAATTAGGCGCAGCGCAAACGGCTCGTCCAGTTTGGGAAACCGCGAAAGACGCGATCCAGTATGGCGCGCGCGGTCATGGTTCAGGTTTCTTCTTTACTGAAAAACCAGACGCTAACGTTTGGGTAGACGGTGAAGTTGCCAACTACTTCCGTGAAACTTTCGAGGAAGTAAAAGAACGTCTGGGTGAAACGCGTGCACTTCGTCTTGCGGGTCATAACAACATGTTCCCGACCATGTCCTGGTTAAACGGTACTGCAACACTTCGTGTTTGGCATCCACGTGGTCCAAATAAAACTGAAGTGTGGGCATTCTGTATTGCCGATGCTGAAGCATCGCAAGAAGTGAAAGAAGCATTCGAACGTTCTGCAACCCGTGCCTTCGGTCCTGCCGGTTTCTTAGAGCAAGATGACTCTGAGAACTGGATTGAGATTCAAAAAGTATTACGTGGTTATAAAGCACGTAATAACAAACTGATTATGGAAATGGGCTTGGGTAACGAGAAAAAACGTGAAGATGGTATCCCAGGGATTACCAACTACATTTTCTCTGAAACTGCTGCACGTGGCTTATACCGCCGTTGGGCAGACCTGTTGATCCATGAAAAATGGGAAGACGTAGAGAAAGCCGCTGACGAATACGAGAAGGAGCTAATGAAATGAGTCAGATCAGTTTAGAACTTCATCATCAAATCAGTCAGTTTCTGTATCGTGAAGGCAAAGCACTGGATGACTGGAAATTCCGCGATTGGCTGGACATGTTGGCAGAAGATATTTCTTATACGCTGCGTACCACGCCAAACGCTCAAACCCGTGACCGTCGCCGTTCAGTTGAACCACCGACAACTTGGGTATTTAACGACACCAAAGATTTGCTTGAACGCCGTGTTGCGCGTCTTGAAACTGGTATGGCTTGGGCTGAAGAGCCTCCATCACGTACCACTCACATGGTGAGCAACGTGATTGTAGAGCCGACTGAAGTGGAAGGCGAATACGACGTGTACGTAACTTATTTGTTATACCGTACCCAAAAAGAGAAAGACGTAACGATTTACTGTGGTAAGCGTCACGACAAGATCCGTAAAGTTGAAAGTGATTTGGGCTTCCAGATCTTCAACCGTAAAATTACGTTAGATCAAGTGACCTATAACTCACATAACCTGAGTGTATTCTTCTAATGAATAAGATTTTTGTTTGCCAAGTTGACGAATTAGACGAAGGCGAAGCGCTAAAAGTAGATTGCGGCGTGAATGGTATTGAAGCGCTTGCAGTGTTCAACAATGGCGGAGAATTCTTCGCAATGAATGACCGTTGTTCACATGGTAATGCGTCTATGTCTGAAGGTTATCTTGAAGATGATGGTACAGTTGAATGCCCACTGCATTCAGCACGTTTCTGCTTGAAAACAGGTGAAGCTTTATGTCTACCTGCAACTGATCCAATCAAAACTTTCCCAGTGATTGTTGAAGATGGTCAATTGTTTGTAGAGATGGCAGGAGAATAATCATGGGTTGGCTACAAGGCGAAGTTGCACTTATTACGGGTGGTGGTTCAGGTTTAGGCTGGGCTTTGGTTGAGCGGTTCTTGGAAGAGGGTGCACAAGTTGCGGTTCTTCAACGTTCAAAAACTAAAGTGGATGCATTGAACGAACACTTCGGTGGTAAAGTTCTTGCGATTGAAGGTGATGTAGCCAACTATGCAGATAATGTCCGTGCGGTAAATGCAACCGTTGAGCGTTTTGGCAAGCTGGATTGCTTTGTTGGTAATGCCGGCATTTGGGATCATTATGCCGATATCGTCAATACTTCAGGTGAGCAGCTGGAAAAAGCCTTTGATGAAATCATGGGCATTAACACTAAGTCACTCATTTTGGGTGCCAAAGCTGCGCTGGATGAATTGGTCAAATCTGAAGGTTCAATCATCTTCACCCTGTCTAATTCTGCGTTGTATTCAGCGGGTGGTGGTCCAGTTTATACCGCATCTAAACATGCGGGCGTGGGTATCATGAAAGAATTGGCCTATGAACTTGCACCGAAAGTGCGAGTCAACGCAGTTGCACCATCAGGCATGAACGTGAATATCAAAGGTGCGGCATCACTGGGTCAAGAAAACATAGGTCTGCTGGATGCACGTGATCCTGAGAAAATTGCCCGTGGCATGCCGTTAAATTTTTTACCAGAACCTGAAGATATGACCGGTTCGTATGTGTTGCTGGCGTCTCGTGCCAATAACCGTACGCTGACTGGTGTTTTAATTAATGCTGACTGTGGTCTGGGAATTCGTGGTTTACGTCAGCCACGTGCAGGTTTTTTTGAAGACTAAGTCTAAAGTCTTCATCAAACCTTATTCTGAAAAACTCAGAATCACACTCTGGCAGCCATTTGGCTGCCTTCGTTTAGGAGCGACTCATGTCCGTTAAACTGATTTGTGCGTCACATAGTCCACTTATGGAATTTGCTGCACCTCAAAATGCAGAACAAGAAAAAAGTGTTCGTGCTGCGTTTGAAAAAATGGCGGCTGAAGTCAAAGCCTTTGATCCAACTTTAATTATTACTTTTGGACCCGACCATTTCAACGGTTTCTTTTACGACTTGATGCCAAGTTTCTGCGTGGGCATTCGTGCTACAGCCGCAGGCGACTGGAATTATGGTGCAGAGAACAACAAGATTAATGTGCCGGAAGATACTGCGCTTGCTCTGGTGCGCCGCGTATTGGATGAAGGTGTGGATGTTGCTTATTCTTACCGCATGCAGGCTGACCATGGCGTGACTCAGCCTTTGCATTTCCTGTGCGATGGTCAACTTGATCGTTATCCAACCATTCCGGTGTTTATTAATGGTGCAGCAGCACCGATGCCAACCACCAAGCGTACCGTGGCTTTAGGTCGTGCGATTGGGCAGTTCATTAAATCTTTAAATCTTGAAAATGAACGGGTTCTTATTTTAGGTACGGGTGGTCTTTCGCATGATCCACCGACACCGCAAATGGGTTCTGTGCCACCTGAAGTGGAAGAATTCCTGATTTGTGGCCGTAATCCTAGTCCTGAAGCACGTGAAGTACGTCAGTCAAAAATTATTGCAGTCGGTCAAAAGCTGGCAGCAGGAGATACTTCTGTTGCCGTACCTTTAAATGCTGAATGGGATATCGCATTGCTTGAAACCTTCAAGAATGCCAATTTCGCAGCGATTGAAGCCATGACTGAAGCAGATATTCGCCGTGAAGGTGGCCGTGGTGGTCAGGAAGTTCGTTCATGGATTGCCGCATTTGCAGCACTGTCTGAATTGGGCGAATACGAAATGACCACGCAGGTCTATGAAGCAATCAGTGAATGGATTGCAGGCTTCGGCATTGTATCTGCAGAATTAAAAGGGTAAAGCACATGAGTAACATCGAAACCATCGTTATTGTAGGTGCAGGTCAAGCCGGTGCCAGCGCTATTTTAGAACTTCGTGGCAACAAGTACGAAGGCAAAATCATTCTTGTAGGCGATGAAACCCATCTTCCTTATGAACGTCCACCGTTATCTAAAGATGTGATTCTTAAACCTTCCGATACCAAAATTGAAATCCTGTCAGAACAAAAACTGGCTGATTTGAATGTTGAAGTAATTCGTGGCAATGGCGTGGTTACAATCAACGCTGAAGATCACAACGTGGTTCTGAAAAATGGTGATGTGATTGCCTACGACAAGTTGCTTCTTGCAACCGGTGGTGCAGCGCGTCGTTTGCCAAATTTCGATGCTTTAGGTAAACACATTTATACCTTGCGTAACCTAGAAGATTCTCAAGCGCTGGTTCCTGTGCTTCAAGCCGGTCGCCGTCTGATTCTGATCGGTGGTGGTGTGATTGGTTTAGAGCTTGCGTCATCTGCACGCTTCAAAGATTGTATCGTTACCGTGATTGAAATGGGGCCAATGGTGATGGGCCGTTGTTCACCACGCATCCTCAGCGAATTCTTGCTTGAACAGCACCGCGCGAAAGGTGTAGATGTTCGTCTTTCAACCTCTATCGCGAATTGCCGACTTGATGGTGAAGAAGTTGTGGTGACTCTTGCAGGTGGCGAAGAACTTCGTGCTGATGCGGTGGTTTACGGCATTGGGATCGTACCCAATGCTCAGCTTGCAGTAGATGCTGGTCTGGATGTGGATGTGGCAATTAAAGTCAACGAAAACTGCCAGACTTCCAATGCTGATATTTATGCAGCAGGTGACGTAGCCACTCAAATTCGTGATTGTGGTCATCACCGCCGTGTGGAAACCTGGGAAAATGCCAACCTTCAAGCAGGTATTTTCGCGCGTCACGTAATGGGTGTTGAACATCCGAAAGCCAGTCCAGCCTGGTTCTGGACGGATCAACTGGACATCAATTTCCAGTTCGTGGGTGATATGGCAGCAGAGCAATGGCTGGTCCGCGGTGAAATGGATGCAGCCAAAGGTGCAGATAATTCATTCGTGATGTACGGTGTGACGGATGGTCAAATCGTTGCCGGTATTACCGTCAATGCGGCGAAAGAAATGCGTCATTTGAAAAAAATGATCAGCAAAAATACTGCTTTTGAAGCTGAAAAACATTTAGATTTGGCACAAGATTTACGCAAAATTGCTTAAATTTGATTGAGATATCTTTGGACAGACCTATGTTTTCATAGGTCTGTTTTTTTATGGTTGTTATATCATTGAGGCCATAGCCTCAAATTACATTATCAATTGAAATGTCTTTGCACAGGCATTTGTTAATTTTCAAAGATGAGCCAAATATGGCGCAAGGTAACAAGAATCTTTTGCTGATCTAGAGAAGTGTATCTCGCAAGATGTCCATATATCCGAAACGATCGGGCGACACCCATGCCGTCAGTCACGATACTCTCTACAGATCTGAATAACAGGTTTCAGGTTTACTATTTACAACAATCAGATTTGAGAATGATATGAAATCTTCATTGCCGGTCACGGCAAGTATTTACGCTTTACTGGTCCTAATCTGGGCGACTACGCCACTGGCAATTGTCTGGAGCGTGCAGGAAGTCCATCCGATGTGGGTGCTGATCATCCGTTACTTCGGGGCATCCATCATTGCGCTGTTTTTATTGAAGCTGATGCGTGATCCGTTGCCATTTGACCAGACTTCAATGAAAAGCTATCTGGCGGGGAGCTTAAATTTAATTGGTGCGCAGCTGTTTATTTACTTGGCCGCAAATTATTTAACTTCAGGATTAATGGCATTGATTTTCGGTTTCTCACCGTTAATTGCCGGTCTGATTGGGCATGTGATTCTAAAAACCCACAAATTGATCTGGCTACAGTGGTTGGGGATGGCGATTGCCGTCGCTGGTTTAAGTTTTGTTTTTGCCGATTCCGCCGATAGTAAAATTAACCCGATTGGTGTGGTATTGATGCTGATCAGTATCGTGTCTTATATCAGTTCGATCTTCTGGGTCAAACAGCTTAATGCGCCTTTAAGTCCAATGTCACAAGCCACAGGTTCACTGATTATTTCAGCGCTAGGCTCGTTGTGCTTATTGCCCTTTATCTGGCAGCACATGCCGACTCAAATGCCGGGTATGCACACCATGATTGGTTTTGTCTTTACCATGATCATGTCATCCATTGTGGCAATGCTGTGTTACTTCTGGCTGATTCGCCGTTTGACGGCTTCAACCGTATCGCTGAGTAACGTGATGACGCCCCTCATTGCTCTGGTACTGGGAGCAACCTTAAATCACGAGCATATCAGCCCAAATGCTTTTGTCGGTATTGCAGTGGTGATGTTCGGGATTGTGATGTATTTCTGGAAAGAATGGCGCGAGCAGTATTTTTCTAAACTTTGAATTCATCTCAGGAAGTATAAAACGAAGTTTAAGCCGCCTTTTTGTCATTGATTTGAGATGCAAAATCGAAAACGGATTCGTTTCAATTTTCGTTTCGGGCGGTTATGTAGTTTAAAGTTACTGGCAATTTCTAAAATCAGTGAGTGCTCTAAGGCATACAACAACAAAACGTAAAGAATTTATCCGCGTAGTTTGGTTAATATGAACTTGGATAAACAGAAAAATCAAATCAATCTATTTGAGAACAATAAATTTAGGACCAATTTGCATGTCTGATTCGAATAAAGTCGTGGTCTATGCTGCCTTATTGGGCAATCTGGCAATTGCTTTGGTCAAGTTTGTCGCGGCCTATATTACCAATAGTTCGGCCATGCTGAGTGAAGCCATTCACTCGGTCGTCGATACCCTGAATGAAATTTTATTGCTCTATGGCATGAAAAAATCGCAACAACCGGCCAATGTCAGGCATCCCTTTGGTTATGGACGTGAACTGTATTTCTGGGCGTTTATTGTTGCCTTGATGGTATTTGCTTTAGGTGCAGTTGTGTCAATCTATCAGGGGATTCAGCATGTGCGCCATCCCGAAGAAATGCTGAATCCTACCTTAAATTATATTGTTTTAACGATTGCGATTGTATGTGAAGGGATATCCTGGTTTGTGGCTTTAAAAGCCTTTCGGAAGATTAAAGGCCAGCAAGGTTATTTTGAAGCTTTTCGCCGTAGTAAAGATCCGACCACCTTTACCGTTCTGTTTGAAGATACCGCCGCGTTATGTGGTCTGTTTATTGCCTTGATCGGGATTTATCTGGCCCATGCCTTAAATATCCCGGAGTTAGATGGTGTAGCATCAATCTTAATTGGTGTGGTATTGGCCATCTCTGCTATTTTACTGGCGCGGGAAACCAAGGGTCTATTATTGGGGGAATCCGCAGATCCACAATTGCGCAATAATATCTTGATGATTGCGCAGGAAGACCACGCTGTACTTTCTGCCAATGGCGTACTGACTGAACAGATGGGGGCCCATCAAGTTCTGGCATCTTTAAGTCTTGAGTTTGAAGACAACTTGAGTTCTGATGACATCGAAGCCTGCGTCAACAGAATTGAAGCGAAAATCAAACAGATTCATCCTGAAATTGTGGCATTGTTTATTAAACCGCAAACTAAAAAGGTGTGGTTGGAACGTATGAAAGGACGTTTGGAATAAAAACGTGATATATATGGCGTAATATTCAAAATATCGGATTTTGAATGTTTAAGTCACACTAAGAAATTGAATGTACATGAAGCAAATGCCTGAGCAATTACACTTTCGACTCCCGACTAAAGAATGTTGGTCACATACCTGGCGTCAGCCTTCATTTCAATTTATGCATTCGAATCATCATGATGGTGAAAGATTCTTCAATGCACTACCACGTCCGGAAGGGCATGGCCGTGCAGATTTGTTTAAATGGCTGTTAACCCGTAAGTCATCGACCTGGAATGTGGATATTGATAAAGAATATGCAGAATTCCATGCGACTAAACGGGCACTTCCTCAAGATCGTCCAGAGGCTAGCATGGATGATTGGCAAGTGTGGTTTGTGGGACATGCCACCGTACTGTTACAGATTGGTCCGTATAACTTGCTCACCGATCCGGTATGGTGTGAACATGTCAGTCCGAAGCAGGGTAAAGGTCCGAAGCGGGTCATTCCTGCGGGAATTGCTTTAGAAGAGTTACCGACCATTCATGCGGTACTGCTCAGCCATAATCACTATGACCATATGGATTTAGCCAGTCTGGAATGGTTACATGATAAATTTGCCATGCCGATTTATACCGGATTGGGCAATTCATGGTATTTACCGAAAAATTTTCATGTGCTGGAAATGGAATGGTGGCAATCGTCTTTATTGCATGATTTAAAAATTATCTATACCCCGGCGCAGCATTTTTCAGGTCGAGGCTTACGCGATCACAACCGGGCGCTTTGGGGCGGTTTTTCAGTGTTTGCTGGAAAGGATCATTGTTTCTTTGCCGGCGATACTGGTTATTCACCGCATTTTAAGGAAATTCAAAACCGTTTGGGGGCACCGCGTATTTCATTGTTACCAATAGGTGCCTATGAGCCACGTGAGCTGATGAGCTATATGCATATGAATCCGCAGGAAGCTTTTCAGGCGCATCAGGATTTACATTCAAAATGTTCGCTGGCGATTCATTACCGAACCTTTCAACTGACCGATGAAAGTCGTGAACAACCGGAAATCGATTTAAAAGTGGCAATGAAGAACAGCTCAAAGCTGATGAATCCTTTTGTCTGTATTCGTGAAGGACGGCGTTTGGTGGTCTGATTTTGTTTAAGCTTGCTGTTGGTTAAGCTTGAAAAGTTGAATGGCAAGCATTGAAAAGGCGATCATGGCAATATTCATCACCACGGGATTAAATGCAGTGGTGAGTTGTAAAGGATCTGTGAGCATAATCAGCAGTAATAAACCACTCAAGCCCAGAATATTAAGCTGATGGATGAAGACCGTTCTTTGCCAAATCAGAAAAGTACAGCCAAACATCATCTCGATCAGGCCTGATAGGGTAACACAAATTTTTGCCAACTCTTGTTCGAAACCCATGCTCTGCCAAATGGCGATTTCCGCAGCCGACTGAAACAGTATTTTGGGTATCCATCCCTGATAAATCCAAAGTACAGCAAGCGTGATCTGAATAAGTTACAGTGGTCTTTCTAATTGAAGCTTATGATTCACGAATGCAATGTTCCAAAAAATGCTGCTTGTTTTCAGCAGACGGAATCAGGCAATCATGGGTTTGACCAAAGAGCCTATAACGGTTGAGTGCGACACGCCGGTAGAGAAAATCCCGGATTGGGCGAGGAATGAGATAGCCTGCATTCATTAGCGAGAAAGGTAGCCCCAAATGCTGCATGACTTTGAGTAAAGCTGTCGATTCGGTATACAGCTGTCCATTCAGGATCACTACCATGGTGGTATAATGCGTGGTGGACATGCCGTAATATTGCAGAATCTGTTCACCCAACGCAGATTGGGCGGAAGCCAGTTTGAATTTCGAGTTTTGATCATGCGTGATCAAAAAATTTGCCCAGCCATTACAGATCACACAGACGGCATCAAATAAGATAATGTCATGTTTTTGAATCATTGCGGCAATGTGATGTTTCATGACTTGATTTATTCTTGCTTGTTATAACGCCACTATAGCAAATTATTCTTGATAAGAAATATTGTCAAAAAATCAGATCATGCTTCTTTTTTCATGCAGTGAACATGTTGTTTTAAATTTTTATTTCATTATTTAAAAATATATTAATCCTATTTTTAAGCTGATCTTGAATAGGCTTTTTCGATCGTTCCCATTCATATAACTTGCTTTATATTGTCATAGAAAACAGCTATTTTGATTATGAATTAAATTTTTTAAACGGTTCCTCACAATAATCATTTGAACGTATTTTTGGGAGTTCAAACATGTCACAAGATCAACAAACTTCAGGTTGCCCATTTCATAAAGCCGGCGGCCATACAAGTTCCAGCGGAACTCAGAACTCAGACTGGTGGCCGAATGCACTTAATCTCGATATTCTTTCCCAGCATGATAAAAAAACCAATCCGATGGATCCTGACTTTGATTATGCCAAGGCATTTAATTCCCTGGATTTAGAAGCAGTCAAACAAGACCTACGTGAACTCATCAACAGCAGCCAAGACTGGTGGCCATCAGACTACGGCAGCTATATTGGCATGTTTGTACGTACCGCGTGGCACTTGGCGGGTTCTTACCGTAAGCAGGACGGTCGCGGTGGTGCCAATACCGGTAACCAGCGTTTTGCACCATTGAACAGCTGGCCAGATAACGTCAACACCGATAAAGGCCGCCGTCTACTTTGGCCCGTTAAACGTAAATATGGTAATAAAATTTCATGGGGTGATTTGATTGTACTCGCGGGTACTGTGGCCTATGCAGAAGCGGGTCTGAAAACTTTCGGTTTCGGTGGCGGTCGTCAAGATGTCTGGCATCCTGAAAAAGACATTTACTGGGGTGAGGAGCGTGAATGGCTTGCACCGACTGAAAACCGTTATGGCAATGACCAAGACCGTAAATCGCTGGAAAATCCGCTTGCTGCAGTGCAAATGGGCTTGATCTATGTAAATCCTGAAGGTGTAGACGGTAAACCTAATCCATTACGTACAGCGCAAGACATGCGTGTCACTTTTGACCGTATGGGGATGAATGATGAAGAAACAGTTGCCTTGACGGCAGGTGGCCATACTGTCGGTAAAGCGCACGGTAACGGTAAAGCTGAGTTATTGGGTAAAGATGTGGAAGATGCGGACGTCGAATTTCAGGGTCTGGGCTGGCATAACCCGGAAGGTACCGGTAATGCCGGTAACACCATGGTCAGTGGTCTGGAAGGTGCCTGGACCACTCATCCAACCAAATGGGACAACGAATTTTTCCATCTCTTGTTCACTTACGATTGGGCATTAACCAAGAGTCCGGCAGGTGCGAACCAATGGGAACCGACCAACATCAAAGAGGAAGACAAACCTGTTGATGCACACAACCCGAATGTACGCCGTAACCCAATGATGACAGATGCCGATATGGCACTGAAAGTCGACCCTGAATACCGCAAAATTGCTGAGCGCTTCTATCAAAATCCTGCGTACTTCTCGGAAGTGTTTGCGCGTGCATGGTACAAGTTGACTCACCGTGACATGGGGCCAAAATCGCGTTACCTCGGTGCGGATGTGCCCGTTGAAGATTTAATCTGGCAAGACCCGATTCCATCTGTGAACTACGTTTTGTCCGAAGCCGAAATTGATGAACTCAAGGCGAAATTGTTAAACAGCGGTTTAACGTCTGCCGAGTTGATCAATACCGCATGGGACAGCGCGCGTACTTTCCGTGGTTCAGATTACCGCGGTGGTGCAAACGGTGCGCGTATCCGCTTGGCACCGCAAAAAGACTGGGTTGGCAACGAACCTGAACGTCTGGCTAAAGTACTGGCTAAACTTGGAGAAATTCAGGCAGGTCTTGAGAAGAAAGTCAGCATTTCTGACTTGATTGTACTTGGTGGTACGGCTGCGGTGGAAAAGGCGGCTCAGGCTGCGGGTGTGGACATCAAGGTTCCATTCACTCCGGGTCGTGGTGATGCAACTGAAGAACAAACTGATGCTTATTCATTTGAAGACTTATTGCCGAAACACGACGGTTTCCGTAACTGGTTGAAAGACGATTATGTGGTACAGCCTGAGGAAATGCTGTTAGACCGCGCCCAACTGCTTGGTTTAACTGCACCTGAAATGACTGTACTTGTTGGTGGTATGCGTGTTCTAGGCACCAACTATGCTGGTGCGAAAGAAGGTGTGTTTACAGACACGGAAGGTGTATTAAGCAACGACTTCTTTGTGAACCTGACTGATATGAAGTACAACTGGAAACCAGTGGGCAAGAACCGCTACCAGATTGTAGAGCGTGCGACTGGTGCGTCAAAGTGGACTGCAACACGTGTGGATTTGGTGTTCGGTTCTAACTCGATTCTTCGTTCATATGCAGAAGTGTATGCGCAAGATGACAACAAAGAAAAATTCGTGAAAGACTTTGTTGCTGCTTGGACGAAAGTGATGAATGCAGACCGTTTTGATGTGAAAAAATAATTTGCATTGAGATGTAAAAACCGCCTTGAGGGGGCGGTTTTTTATTATTCGTTTATAAAGATAGAAGATAAATTTTTAAAAAATAATATAAATTTTATGGGATATTACGAATACTTATAAATTTATAACAGGTTAAGGTTTTGGGAATAGGTGATAAGAAATTCAAAGTAGCATTTAAAGATTATTGTAGAACATTAAATCTTGCAGTAAAAATTTCACGTTTGGGTGCTGGTAGATATGGAGAAGAAGATAAAGTTGTATGGGGATGTATTCTATTTACTAAGTTATGTACAACGGGACGAAGTTTGAGAAAGTTATTAGATCATGATGTCTCCAAAGAATATAAATTAGATTGGGACTACTCATCTGCTTTTAGCTTAACTCGTAATATGATGGAGTGTTATCAGACTCTTTTTTACTTGTGTTTTGATGATGTGCTAGATGAGGAATTAAAAGCGAGAAAAGCATTGTTCAATGTACATGACTATTATTCTAGAAAAATCTTTTTTTCTTTTGTTTCAAACGATATTGAGATTGAGCGAGAAAATATAGAGATGGAAGAGTTGGTTCTAAATCAACTAAAAGAGAATAATTTTTTTAAATCATTAAGTGAACAGCAGAAAAATCAATATTTAAAAGGAAAAAATGCGTTTTTTATAAGTAGGGAAGAAATTGAAGAAAAAGAAGGAATGTACAAAAATGATTTTAGATATTGGTATAAATTTTTATCATCTAACGTTCATTCTTATCCAATGGGATTTTTTCGCATGATAGATGGAGATCGAGGAACTGGAGTGCATTCTGAAGTCGAAGAAAAATATAGTGCAATGGCTTTAGAGTTGGTAACAGTCTATTTGATCCGAGGTTGTACTAATATGTTAAGTTTTTTCCCTGATATTAAAGAAAAAATGAGTCCTCAAGAGAAACAATTATTATCAATCTAATTAGCTATGAAGCTCTTAGAGGATTATTTGTTTTCTGCGTTATATAGTATAGAGGTTATGATGTCATTTTTAAGTTCATCCCACTGCTCAAATTCAGGCTCTATCAACAAAGTCTGTGACACAAAGCCATAACAGATCCGTTGCACATTTAAACTCATCCGTTTGAGTTGCTCAGTATCCTGAATAAATGGCGCAAGAATGCTTTGCCACATCTGTAGCATCATTTCATAACTCTTGCGATAACTCTCAATATTGGAAATCTGCCGTTCCAGCAAAAACGTCTGCGCCCATAAGAACTGCTGAGCCTGAATCTGCTCAAGCTGATAATGAATCACTAGCTTTAAATAATTATCTAGAACCAGATTTGGGGATAACTTGATCAGACTGTGTGCATAAGTTTTTAAGTCCTCGGCATTGTTTTTCACATGTCTGTAAATGGTCAGCGCAATCAAATCTTCCTTTTTGGAAAAATACTCATAAAACGTGCCTAAACCCACGCCTGCAAGATCAGTGATTTCTCGAATGGGAATTTTATTCGCCGAATACTCATGCAAAAGCCGAACAAAACTGTCCTGCAAGGCTTCCTGAGTCAGCTTGGCTCTGGACTGGCGTGGCTTGCGCCGTACTTGAATCTTGGGATTTTTCATAAAAAGTTTGATCCAGTAAAGCCGAACATCCTGTGGCTATTTTTTCTTTATACTGGAATGAAAAGCCTAGAACAACAAGCAGGAAGTATACACAATGAATTCATGGATGACCCATCAGATCAGCAACCAGTTTGACGAACTGCAAGACTACAATCTGTTTGAAACCGATCAGGTCTTGCAGGAAATCCTGTTCCGTTATGGCAGTCAGGATCAGACAAGATTATCTGAGATGGGCAAAGTCGTAGGCTCGTCTGAATATTATCAATATGCCGATTTAGCCAATAGACACACGCCCATTTTGCATGCCTTCGATGCTAGAGGTCGCCGTAAAGACTGCATTGAGTTTCATCCTGCTTGGCACAAATGGATGGAGCTAAACCGCAAGTTCGACAGCCATGCTTATCCATTTAATCATGCAGAATCGTCTTCCAAATGGGTGGAATGGGCAGCGCGTTTTTACTTAAGCGGGCAGGTGGAATGCGGCAGTCTGTGCCCCACGTCGATGACGTTGGGCAGCATTGCATTAATTCAGCGTGAACCTGAACTGTGGGCCAAGGTTGGCGAGAAACTGCTATCTACTGAATATGATGAACGTGACTTGCCGATTGCCCAGAAAAAATCGATCTGGTTGGGTATGGGCATGACCGAAAAGCAGGGCGGCTCAGACGTACGTGCCAATGAAACTTTTGCCATACCTGTGGCTGAGTCAGGTCGTGGCAAGGCTTACTTGCTGACTGGGCATAAATGGTTTTTCTCGGCTCCGATGTGTGATGCGCATCTGGTGGTGGCAAAAACCGAGCAGGATGGCTTGGCCTGTTTCTTTGTCCCGCGTTGGCTAGAGGATGGCAGTAAGAACAATATTCATGTGCAACGCTTAAAAGAAAAAGTCGGCAACCGCAGCAACTCCAGTTCGGAAGTTGAATTCAAAGATGCTTGGGGCATCATGATGGGGGAAGCAGGACGTGGCATTCCCACCATTATTGAAATGGCGAATTACACCCGCCTGACCTGTTCAGTTGGCAGTACGGCGATGCTGCGCCAAGCATTGGTACAATGCGTCGCCTATACCCGCAAACGTAAAGCCTTTGGCAAGCATTTGGCCGAACAGCCTTTAATGCGTGCTGTACTGGCAGATTTAGCCTTGGAAACTGAAGCAGCATTGCACTTAAGTTTTCATCTGGCAAATTGTTATGAATCTGATGATGCTCTGTCTCTGGCGTGGAAAAGAATCATGACACCTGCCTCCAAGTTCTGGATTTGCAAGCGGGCAGTCGAGTTAACTGGTGAAATGATGGAAGTCTTTGGCGGTAATGGCTATGTCGACAACGGCATTATGGCGCGTATTTTTAAAGAAGCACCGGTGAATACCATTTGGGAAGGTTCGGGCAATGTGATGTGCCTCGATGTACTGCGTGCGATTGGGCGTGAACCTGAATCTATTGAACTACTCTTTAAAGATCTGGCATCCATTGCCACGCAAGATGAAAGGCTGAATCATGAATTACAGGCTTTGTTCAAATTATTTCATCAATCCGCAGAGGACTTGCAGTTTATGGGGCGTAGTCTGGTCAGTCGTTTGGTAATTTTAGCTCAAGCAGTCTTGTTAAAACGCTATTCGCCTGATTATGTGGCAAATGCCTTTATTCAAAGCCGTTATAGTCAGTTTTATGGCCGCGTGGTGGGTATGCTGGAAGCGAAGCAGGTGGAGGTAGATCGCTTGTTGGAGCGGGCCTTAGCTCATGTTAACTGATATTTTCAGGATAAAAGCAGTTTCTGCTTTCAGGATAAGAAATACATTTCGCAAGAGAGGGCGAATTAAATTATTAAATGTTAAAACCTCTCCCTTGCGCATTTAAAATATATTTTGAGAGTGCTCATCTGCTAAAAGGAGCGAGAATTTTCATTTTGAGTTGAGGGTTCAAGTATAAATTAATCATCTGTCTTCTATTTTTTCTCAATTCTACTTGGCTAACGCTTCCACAGACATAATGTTGAAACTGGAAAATTTATATTTATTTAAGAAAACTTATTTAATATGGTCTAGAAAGTTTTGATGATCGCGACCTGTATGTATCAACAAATTAAACAGTGGGCCAAAACACTTAAAAAAAATATTGTGGTCGTCTGGCTGGTGGCTAAAGGTGAGCGAACACCTGTCTGGATCAAAATATTGGCACTGATTACTGCGGCATATGCGCTATCGCCCATTGATTTAATTCCTGATTTTATTCCAGTGCTGGGATATCTGGATGATATTATTATTGTGCCCTTGGGGCTGTTATTGGTGATTAAGCTTACACCAAAAGAAATTATAGACGGTTGTAGAATGCGTGCTTCGCTATTGGCGGAACGGCCTGTCAATCGCTGGGTGGAAGGCGTGATCATTTTAATTTGGCTGCTTTTTCTGGGCTATTTAGCCCTGTATTTTATCAATAGACAGGCATTGTAATAAGGGGTTTATATAAAGACTGAAGATGTAAGATTAAGTTGTTGAAATAAATACTTTTTATATAGAATTGATTTCACCAGAAAAACCGCTTGAATTCTGTACAAAAAAGCGTAATATCACTTTGCTATCCACTGCGGATGGTGAATGAAAACAGGTGAGTAAAATGGCAAAGAAAAAAGCTCTGCCAGAGGTTGTGATTCACAACTTTGTGGCAAAACACATGCATGAGGTCAACAAAAGCCAAGTGTTTGTAGATCGAAAGAAAAATGCAAAACGTGGCTACGACAAGCACAAAAAAGGGAGATACTCAAATGACTATCTCCCTTTTTCTTTCCCGGTAGTTGCTATTCTATAAAGCTGTTTTAAGCGCCGACAATGCGTGTTGCAGATTTCACCATATCCGCCAGACCATGGGTCTTAAAGTAATACTCCATCCAGCTTTTTACGATCAATGGGTTATCCATTTTCAAGACATGTTCCAGTTGTTGCAGTGCCTCGGTCATCGGAACATGACAAATCGCTTTACGTACCCGCAGAATATTACTCGAACTCATCGACAGGGTATTGAAGCCCATCGCCATCAATAACACGGCAGCCAATGGATCACCGGCCATCTCGCCACAAATGCTGACCGGTTTATCGTACTTATGACACTCTTTAACCAAACGTGTTAAAGCACGTAAGACTGCAGGGTGGAAATGTGAATAGACGTTAGCAACACGTGGATTATTACGGTCAACCGCCAGTAAATATTGGGTTAAGTCATTTGAACCCACCGAGAAGAAATCGACTAATTCTGAAAATTCTTCAATTTGTAAAAGTACGCTGGGTACTTCGACCATAATGCCTATTTTCGGCTTGGTGATTTTAACCTGCTCTTCTTCCTGAACCGCTGTCCAGTCGCGCTCTAGCAAATATAAAGCTTCTTCAACTTCGCTGACGCTGGTCACCATCGGCAACAAAATGTGCAGGTTGTTTAAGCCGATACTGGCCTTAAGCATGGCACGAATTTGCGATGAGAAAATTTCCGGATGATCCAGTGTAAAGCGAATACCACGCCAGCCAAGTGCCGAATTCTCTTCTTCAATGGAGAAATAAGGCAGATCCTTATCTGCACCGATATCTAAAGTCCGCATCACCACCGGTTTATTGGCAAAGTGACTCAGCTGCTGACGGTAAATGGCGCGCTGTTCTTCTTCACCGGGAAAGCGGTCACGTAGCATAAATGGAATTTCAGAGCGATATAAACCGACTCCTTTGGCCCCACGTTGCACACCCCGAACCACATCAATCATTAGACCGGTATTCACAAAGAGTTTAACCGAAACGCCATCAGGGGTAATGGCATCTTTGGTTTCATATTGCTTTAAATCTTTGGCAATTTGCTCTTCTTCTTTTTGAATTTCTTTATAGCGGGTACGCAAGCGCCGCGGCGGGTTGATAAAGACCCGGCCTTGATGTGCATCGACAATCATCTCGACATCATCAAGTGTGTTAACCGGCAGTTCAGTTACACCCACTACGGTTGGAATGCCAAGTGCACGCGCTACAATCACCATGTGCGAATTCATCGCACCTTCAGTGGTAACAATGGCGGCAATTTTATCTACCGGCAATTCAACCAGCGCCGCAGTGGAAATTTCCTCACCAATCAGAATGCTTTCATCCGTTAATTCCCGATGACTGGCATCAGCTTCTTGCAAGAACGCTAAAATGCGCCGTCCAAGATCTTTAAGATCTGAAACACGTTCGCGCAAATAGTCATCTTCCATTTGAGAAAACAGGGCAATATGGGTATCAATCACGATACGAACCGCGCCTTGTGCCCAATTACCATCTCGAATTTCAGCCTTAATTTCGGCAGGCAGGGCATTTTCATCCAGCATACGCAAGAACACACTAAATAGTGCGCGTTCTTCTGCCATCAATGCATCTTGCATTTTGTCATCAAGCGATTGAATTTCCTGACGCACTGAACTGATGGCATGATCAAGCAATTGCAGCTCTTCGCTAATGTCATCGGCTTCACGATCAGGAACAGATGCTAAATCGGCAGGGGGATACAGGATGACTGCACGCCCTAGGGCAATGCCACCTGAACCCGATACACCTTGGAAGGTTTTATAAGCCGGCAAGCTGTTGGGTTTGCGAAAGACATCAATATTTCCGACCGCATGTGCATGAGCAATCACTCCAGAAAGCTGTGCACATAAGGTCACCAGAAAAGATTCTGCTGCTTCACTAAAGTCTTGAGATTCTTTATTTTGAACGACCAGTACACCCATCACCTTACGACGGTACATCACTGGAACGCCAAGAAAAGAGTTATAAATCTCTTCACCTGTTTCCGGCAGATATAAAAAGCGTTCATGTTTGGGTGCATTGTCTAAATTGACGATTTCTTCACGTTGCCCGACCAGACCGACCAAGCCTTCACCGGTATGCAGTGAAACGTGTCCTACAGCTTCTGCTTTTAAACCTTTAGAGGCCATCAGCAAGTAGCGCTGGTTACGTTCGTCCAGCAAATAAATAGAGCAGACATCAACGTGCATGGCATTTGCCACCTGATTGACCATAATGTCGAGCGATTCATGCAAACTGGTGGACGCATTGATTTCTTGTACAATACGTCTTAAGGTGTCCAGTTGCATATTCGACATAAAATCTGCTCCAAAAAAGTCTAAATTCGTTTTATTTATAACAATATGCTACTAAAAAATCTGCATTTTCATACGATTTTTTTATGCTTATATAGACGGTAACTGGTTACACAGTTCCACCATCGCTTTTCGGTATACATCGCGTTTAAAATTCACGACCTGTCCTAATGGATACCAGTAACTTACCCATTGCCATTGGTCAAATTCGGGTGGATCAGACAAATCCAGCTGAATGTTTTTTACGGATGCTGTGAGTTTGAGTAAAAACCACTTTTGTTTTTGGCCAATACACACGGGGTCTGAATCCGAGCGTATATACCGTTGTGGCAAACGATAACGCAGCCAGCCTTTTGTCTGCGCTATAACTTGAACATGTTCGGGCAATAAACCAATTTCTTCTCTCAGCTCTCGATAAAGTGCCTGTTCAGGGGTTTCTCCATACTGGATACCTCCTTGTGGAAATTGCCAAGCATTGTGTCCAATGCGTTTTGCCCATAAAACTTGTCCAACGTCGTTTGCCAAAATGATCCCGACATTCGGTCGGAAACCTTCTGAGTCGATCATTTGGCTACCTAAATCTTCTATAATGTATGGCTTTTTCTCCGGGGATTGTTATTTCTATATCCATCTCGAAAAAAAGCACAGCTTAAATGTTAAAAATTGCTATGATCTTAACGAATTTCTATCGACTAGCGGAGATAGATTTACAATTTTTTTCTTAAATTGCAGTTTTTACGAGTATTTTCATGAAATTGGCTTTATTTGACCTCGACCATACCCTCCTAAATACCGATTCAGATTATTCATGGGGTGAGTTTTTAGTTAACGAAGGTTTAGTCGATCCAATCCGACATCGTCGAATGAATGACAAGTTTTATGAAGACTATAAAGCAGGTCAACTTGACCCGATTGCCTATAACGAATTTGTATTTGAATTTTTAACCCAGCATGAAAATGAGTATTTGACTGAATTACATGAATTATTCATGAAAAAAGTGATTCGTCCACAAATGCGTCCAGCAGGTTTTGCTGCCATTCAAAAACATCGCGATGCCGGACATGAGCTGGTCGGCATTACTGCAACTTCTGATTTTATTACTGCACCGATTTTTCATGAGTTTGGCATTACTGAAATTATTGCTACCAATGCAGAAGTCATTGACGGGAAATATACCGGTAAAGTCATCAATACTGCCTGTTACCAAAAAGGTAAATTGATCCGTTTAGAACAGTGGCTTTCAGGACGCAATGTGGAAGAATCTTGGGCGTATTCGGACTCCATCAATGACCGTTTTTTGCTGGAACATGCCGACCATGCGATTGCGGTTAACCCAGATGACCGTTTAGCGGTTTTAGCCAAACAACAAAACTGGGAAATTCAGGACTGGTCTATTTAGTAAAATTTTAAATCTTTTTTAAATAAATGCTTAAGACCTGACTGATTGAAAGATGAGTCAGGTTTTTTTTTTAAACCTGCCGCCAGGTTATACATTTTTAAATCATCCAGGATGCTTTTAAAGTTTTTGAATGATGCTATGCTGATGCGATTAATTAATAATCAGTGGAGGGGGAGAATGATTACTGTAACACCAAGAATGACCAATCTTTTTGAGCAACTTGGACTCGAATCAAGTGATGAAGCCATTGCGCAGTTCATTGCCACACATCAACTCAGCGCTCATATTAAAATTAGCGAAGCGAGTTATTGGACAGAATCCCAACGCCAGTTTTTATCGGAAAAAATTAAGTCAGATGGTTCTTGGGCCATTATTGTCGATCAGCTGAACGAATCACTGCATGAAGACTCAGTTATGAAGTAAAGATCAAAGCCAATCAAATGATTGGCTTTTTAAGCTTGAAAGGATTATTTCACCCGTTTCCATAGCGTTACTTGCGATAAAGTATGTTGATATTTACGTGCGGTTTCACGAATGACAAAGGCAACCTCCTGAGGGTCAGCCAGCATTTCAAAATGCTCTTGTAACAGCTCAGTAATCCCATCTAGCGTGTTCAAGTTTTCCCCGTCTTTTTTAAAGCCACCCAGCCATTCACTATGTGCTGTATGTTCCTCTAACCAAGTATAAGGTGAGCTCAGCATTAAAATTCCGCCCAGAGTTAATCGGGTGTGAATCTCGGCTAAAAAATCTTTTGGATGATGCAGGCGATCAATCAGATTCGCTGCAAGAATAAAATCATAGCCGCTAAAATGCGCTTTCAAGTTGCAGGCATCGGCTTGAAAAAAATCTACACGATTGGCATAGGCATCCAACCCCAGTTCTTTTAAGTTGCAGGCTTTATAGTCGAGCAGTTCGCCTTCGACTGGAAGGGTATAACGTAACGTTTCACCTTGCGCCAACTGTACCGCTTGCTGAATAAAGCGCGCGGAAAAATCCAGTCCGTTGACCTGATCAAAATAGCGTGCCAGTTCAAAGCTGGCACGCCCCGTAGCGCAGCCGATATCCAAGGCTTTATGGGTTGCAAGATGCTTGAAATGAGGTTGGGCAAGCTCAACCAGGCTTTTGGCAAAATTGGGAACATTAAAATATTCGGCACCGTACTGAAATTCTAAATACTGAGAAATCAGCTGGTCAGTTTCATACTGGGAGTGGAACTGTTTCAATTCTTGTGCTGCAGAAACATAGCGGAACCCAGCATGCTGGAAGAAATGCCGCCGAAAGGCATAACGTGCACTATGCAAAGCCTCATTGCCGGCAGAAATCCAGGAGCCGCCTTTGATCAAATTATGTCGTTCATCAAAAGTGGGTGTACTGAAGTCATCATAAATGGCATGCACCTGAAAACCTTCAAAGGCATAAATCGGGGTTTCAGTCCATTGCCAGACATTGCCCTGAATATCGAAAAAATCCCCTTGTTGAAAATAGTCGACCGGATAGGGCTGTGCCCCATATTTCAATTCAATATTGGCATGGTCAGGACTGGGCAGCTCAGCTTCTAAACCGGCAACATCATATAAACGGTACCATTCATCTTCGGTAGGCAAGCGAATACTTTGACCGGTTTGCTGTGCCTTCCAGTTGCAAAAAGCTTTGGCCTCATGGTAGTTGACTTCTACTGGCCAATCCCAGGGCATTGGAATTTCTTCCAGCATAATTCGGAGTGACCAGCCTGAAGCAGTTTTAAGCCAAAAACCGGGATGTTTGACTTGGGTAAACTGTAACCAGGCCAGTCCTTCTTCGGTCCAGTAGTTGTCAGTTGAATAGCCATTATCTTCAACAAAACTTAAGAACTCCTGATTGGACACCAGATATTGCGAGGCTGCAAAACGGGGTACTTCAGCTTGGTGCTGGCCATATTCATTGTCCCAGCCATAAAAGCAGCTGTCTAAACGCTTGTTCAAGCTAACTTGCCCTTCGGGAACGGCAATTAGGGTGTTTTCTGGCGCAATACCTGTGATGATATTGGCACGCCATTGGGGATGATTTTGCACATGCTCCAGCTGCTGCTGACGAATCAGTACTGATGAGGTTTCAAGATGAATCCGTTCATGTTCAATACTCATGATGATGGACCACCATGGATTCTGCCAGTTGATGGGCAAGCTCAACGGCGCATGTTCAATCACATTTAGCACCTCTGAACGAACCCGATGCCGATAAGCACGAACCTGTTCTACGCTTGGCCACTCATAATGGGCATCATTCAAGTCATCCCAGCTCATTTCATCGACACCCACCGCAAAAATACTTTCTAGCTGTGGATTTACACGTTCACTCATCAGTTTGCTTAACAGCAGCTTGTTGATAAAAAAAGTTGCCGTATGACCAAAATAGAAAATCAGTGGATGTCGTAAATTAATGGGTCTGAGGGAATAAGCTTCCTGATCTTTCAGGCATTCAAACAACAGCTCATAAGTATCAAAAGTATTCAAGAAATATTCACGCAATGTACGTCGTGCAGCCGCTTCGTCTGGAAAATTTAAATTCGGGGTAGGCAGTAGGGAGACATGGGCAGTTTGCCAGAGACCAGGCTTGCGCTGTGAGCTTAAAGCTAGGTTTTTCTTGGAGGTTACAGATAATGAATCCATCAACATATGGCCATACTCCGTTGAGTTCTTTTTTTAGATTTGAAACTACATTCTTGATGTGCTCTGTCTAAAAGTACTCGAAAGCAAGCTGTCTGTTCTCAGGATTTAGGTAACAAAATGCTGCATCAGTTTAGATGCAGCAAGAGCAACTTAGATTTAAATCGATTGTTGCATCATGGCAACCAGTTCCTGTACTGCACGTGACTGGGTGCGTCCAGGATGCCAGACCATGCCCAATTGACGGTTCATCTGCAGGTTAATATCCAGTTGTTTTAAATCATGATTAACCAGCGTCTTGGGCAATACTGACCAGCCCAGTCCAATCGAAACCAGCATCCGAATGGATTCAAGCGGATTGTTACTCATGGTGATTTTCGGTTTAACGCCTTGCTTTTCAAACTCTGCCAGGGTGATTTGCGTGGTATAGGTTTGGGCCGCCGGCAATAGGCTCGGGTATTGAATCAGATCTTGCAGTTGTAAATCTTTCTGATTGGCTAAGGGGTGAAAAGGTGCTGCCACAAAAACCAGAGGATCATCCCAGATGGTGACATAACTGAGACGAGCATCGCCTTGAGGAGGAAGCGTCAAAAATGCCAGTTCCAGGTCACCGGCTAGCACTTTTTCATGCGCCTGTTCAGAGTCAACAAAATGCACATCCAAAGTCACATTTGGAAATTCTTGCACATAATTACGCAGGTGACTGGGTAAATGATGCAAGCCAATGTGATGACTGGTGCCAATTTTGAGTTTACCCTGAACTTGTCCTTGTTCATGACTGAGGGTGTGGTGAATATCGCCCAGTTCATTTAACCAGTTTTTCACTTTTGGTAGTAAGGAATGTGCGGCATGGGTGGCTTGAACGCCACGACCCGCAGATTCAAAAAGTTTCACACCAAAATATTCTTCTAAACTATGAATACGTTTGGTAACAGCCGGCTGGGTAATAAACAACAGATCGGCAGCCATTGAAATAGAGCCGGTTTCCATGACTTTAACAAACGCTTCAAAGGCAGCAAGATTCATAAGGGTAGTCTGGTTATGAAATATTGAAATAATTATAAAATATTTTTATATTAAAAGTGAATCAAATCATAAAAAATCTATACATAAAAATGTATAAAGATGTGAATTTAAGTCGTGGCCATAAACCCCCCCCTACAATTGAAGTGATTTTGATCAAGAAGAGAACACCCATACCCAAGATTTATAGAGTTTAACCTGCGTTGAGCTGTCCATATTCCTGCTGTTCGTTATTTTTTGAAGGTTTATCTTCCCAAATTTTTTCATGGAAAAAGAAGGCAAAGGCCTGAATGGTTGGTTCAAGCAAGCTTAGGGTTAAGGCCATCCAGATACTTCCTGTCACGAAATAGCCCACCAACATGGCAATCGTGATGTGCATAATGTAATAGCTAAAAGTTTTCTTAAACATGCGTTGGTTGTTATCAACGAATTTTTGAATCTGAGCCATGGGATAAGTCCTCAATCTTTACTCGGGATATAGCTAAATGATAATCAGTCTTATTTTATTTGTAAAAGCGAATATTTTGAATTTTTTAATCGGTTTTATGAATTTTAAGGTGAGTCAATCAAAAAAATAAATAAACAGTATCAACTACTGATGTGCGACTAAAAGGATGTAAATTATGGACATTAAACATATTAAATTCTTACTCGATATTTTCGAAGAAGCGGTCGAAAAGCGGATGGGTGTCTACGAGATGGCAGATGATGAAGGTGATGAAAACAGAGCCGCTGCTGAGTGTAATATTGCGAAAGCAGAATTAATCAGGGCCATTGAGCAACTAGCAGCAGACAAACCGAACTCTTCTAGTTAAAAAGCTGAGTCTCAAGAGTTCAATATTTTTGGGACTGAGTAAATTTGGGTAAATAAGGGTTGCGTGAGCAGCACAGATTCAGTTGTCTTATTAAAATCTAAACGTTCTATAGAGCCATCCTGAATATGGGGCTGTTCAAAAATGATGTAGAAATAGCAGGTTGGTCGAAAAAATTGAGCAGATGATTGAGTAAATATATCGGATTGTATCGACTAAAAACTAATTCCAAAAAGTTTTCAAACTAATAAAAATGATAAATTAGATTTATGCGAATACGTGGTTATAATCGAAGTTAATGAAAGCATTACCCAGTTCTATGGAGCGCGTCGACATGGCAGGCAATACCCAAAAAGCAAAGACTTTGTATGACAAATTGTGGGATGACCATTTAGTAAAACAACGAGATGATGGTTCAGCCTTACTTTATATTGATCGTCATTTATTACATGAAGTCACGTCGCCACAAGCTTTTGAGGGTTTACAGCTTGCAGGTCGTAAACCTTGGCGTTTAAGTGCCAATGTTGCAACTCCAGACCATAACGTACCGACCTCAAAAGCTGAACGTGATCAGGGGATTGCCGGTATTGAAGATGAAACTTCACGTATTCAGGTACAAACTTTGGATGATAACTGTGAGGCTTTCAATATCGTTGAATTTAAAATCAATGATATTCGCCAAGGGATCGCGCACGTGGTCGGCCCTGAGCAAGGTTTGACTTTGCCGGGTATGACTGTGGTGTGTGGTGACTCACATACGGCAACGCATGGCGCATTTGGTTGTTTGGCACACGGGATTGGCACTTCAGAAGTTGAACATGTATTGGCAACCCAATGCTTGGTTCAAAAGAAAATGAAGAATATGTTGGTGCGTGTTGACGGAAAATTAGGTCAAGGTGTCACTTCAAAAGATGTCGTATTAGCGATCATTGGTAAAATTGGTACTGCTGGCGGTACAGGTCATGCGATTGAATTCGGTGGTCAAGTGTTCCGTGATATGTCGATTGAAGGTCGTATGACCGTGTGTAACATGGCGATTGAAGCCGGTGCACGTGTCGGTATGGTGGCTGTCGATGACAAAACGATTGAATATGTCAAAGGTCGTAACTATGCACCAAAAGGTCAAGACTGGGATCAAGCAGTTGAATACTGGAATACTTTGCATTCGGATGAAGGCGCATACTTTGACACTGTAGTCGTGTTAAAAGGCGAAGAGATTGAACCGCAAGTTTCTTGGGGAACTTCTCCTGAGATGGTAATTCCTGTTTCAGAGTCTGTACCGACTTTAGAACAGGCCAAAGATGACGTACAACGCAATGACTGGACACGTGCTTATCAATATATGGGTTTGAATGAGGGTCAGGCATTGGCAGATATTCAGTTAGACCGCGTATTTATTGGTTCGTGTACCAATTCTCGTATTGAAGATATTCGTGCTGCTGCTGAAGTGATTAAAGGACGGAAAGTTGCCGGTTCAATTAAACAGGCGATGGTGGTTCCAGGTTCCGGTTTGGTGAAACAGCAAGCTGAAGCTGAAGGCTTGGATCAAGTATTCTTGGAAGCTGGCTTTGAGTGGCGTGAACCAGGTTGTTCAATGTGTTTGGCGATGAATGCCGATAAATTGCAACCGGGTGAGCATTGTGCCTCAACCTCTAACCGTAACTTCGAAGGTCGTCAGGGTAATGGCGGTCGTACCCATTTGGTGAGTCCAGCTATGGCAGCTGCTGCTGCAATTGCAGGTCACTTTGTTGATGTTCGTTCATTCTAAGTTTAAGCCTTCATCCCCGCCTTCTTCCTGAGCCATGAATGGTGTAAGAGAAGGGGTTCCCTCTCCTGAGTGAGTTTTAAGCACTGCTTTAAAACGAAGCACAATTGAGGACTAGGGAGAGGTTACGGATTCATTGGGAAATAATCATGAAAAAATATACCGTTGAACAAGGTATCGTTGCACCATTAGACCGTGCCAATGTCGATACAGATTTAATTATTCCAAAACAGTTTTTGAAATCGATCAAACGTACCGGTTTTGGTGAAAACCTGTTTGATGAATTGCGTTATTTGGATGAAGGTTATTTGGGTTTAGATAATTCTAAACGTCCAAAAAATCCAGATTTTGCTTTGAACCAGCCGCGTTATCAAGGTGCTTCAATTTTGATTTCACGTGCCAACTTTGGTTGTGGTTCAAGCCGTGAGCATGCGCCGTGGGCACTTGAAGAATACGGTTTTCGTACCGTAATTGCGCCAAGCTATGCAGACATTTTCTTTAACAACAGCTTTAAAAATGGCATGTTGCCTGTGATTTTATCTGAACAGATTGTGGATCAGTTGTTTAAAGAATGTGCTGCAACTGAAGGTTATCAACTGACGATTGACTTGGACGCCCAAGAAGTACGCACACCATCGGGTGAAAGCTTTAAGTTTGAAGTTGATCCGTTTCGTAAACATTGTTTATTGAATGGTTTGGATGATATTGGTTTAACCCTTCAGGCCGCGGATGATATTCGTGCCTATGAAGAAAAAACCAAGCAATCGCGTCCTTGGGTGTTTCAGGAAATTCACGCTTAATTATTTGAATTTTCAGCCCTAGTAGTATCGGAGCCTAACTCTTGCTAATATCGAGTCCATAAAAATATCTCGTTGGCTTGAATTGGTGAGGGGGCTCGAACAATGGCAAAAGTTTATGGTCGGCTTGCTGTACTCAGTCTTATGGTCGCATCCTTAAGTGCATGCCAAAGCATTGATACAGTACGTATTAAACAGGTAAAAGAAACAGAATCGACGGAATTAAATGCGTTGATTTTCTGTGCCGGTACAGAACAATGTGAATTTGAGCGTTTCGATCAAATTCACATTGTCGATGCTAAAAGTCATCGGGTGAGTCGTGAAGCAATTCAACAAGGTCTGGTTCGTCTGCAAGCCAAGTCTTTAAATGATGCTAATCCTTTGTCTTTGTCGGTACCTGCCGGGCAGCATGAATTAGTGATTCGCTTCTATCCTGTGTCCAAGGACCGCGCTGAAACGCTGCATGTATTCCACAATTTTATTTCGCAAAAAACCTATACCTTTAAGATGTATCGTGACCGAAGCAATCATAAAGGTAATTTGTTGAACGCATCTGCACCAGATCCACTGTGTGTTGAACTTCATCAAGAACAAAAGACCATTCGGCGTTTCTGCAAACCGTATAATGTCCTGAATGGCTTAGGCGAGTTTGTAGAACAAAAAAATTTAAAATCCCCATCAGTCAAATGACTGAATTGAAAAATGGAAAAACTCATGTCTAAACATATTTTGATTTTAGCTGGTGACGGCATCGGTCCTGAAATTGTTAAAGCCGCAGAGCAAGTACTCACACGCGTAAATGAAAAATTCAATTTAGGTTTGACTTGGGAACAAGGTTTATTGGGTGGTGCCGCGATTGATGCACATGGTGCGCCATATCCGGAAGTGACGTCTGAACAGGCAAAAAAAGCAGATGCAATTTTACTCGGTGCGGTCGGTGGTCCTAAGTGGGATACGATTGAGCGTTCAATTCGCCCTGAACGCGGACTATTAAAATTGCGTAGCGAACTGAATTTGTTTGCTAACTTGCGTCCTGCGATTTTATATCCGCAATTGGCAGACGCTTCGAGCTTGAAACCGGAAATTGTATCCGGCCTAGATATTTTGATTGTGCGCGAATTGACAGGTGGCATTTATTTCGGTCAACCGCGCGGTATTCGTGAATTAGAGAATGGTGAGAAACAAGGTTTTAACACTGACGTTTATTCAGAATCTGAAATCAAGCGTATTGCTAAAGTGGCGTTTGAACTTGCTGGCTTACGTGGTGGTAAAGTCTGTTCTGTTGATAAAGCCAATGTCCTTGAAGTGACTGAGCTTTGGAAGCAAACGGTGACTGCAATGAAAGAAGCAGAATATCCTGAGATCAATTTGTCACACATGTATGTGGATAACGCAGCAATGCAGTTGGTCCGTGCACCAAAACAGTTTGACGTGATTGTAACTTCTAACTTGTTCGGTGACATTTTGTCTGATGAAGCGGCAATGTTGACTGGTTCAATCGGTATGTTGCCATCTGCATCACTCGATGAAAATGGTAAAGGTATGTATGAACCTTGCCACGGTTCTGCACCAGATATTGCAGGTCAAAACCTGGCAAACCCGCTTGCAACGATTCTTTCTGTTGCCATGATGCTTCGTTATACTTTCCGTGAAGAAACGGCCGCACAAGCCATTGAACAGGCTGTAGGTCAAGTTCTAGACCAAGGTTTGCGTACAGCAGATATTATGTCTGAAGGCATGAACAAAGTCGGTACAGTTGAAATGGGTCAAGCTGTGGTTACAGCTTTGAACTAAGTTTTAGTTGAATAAAAAAACGCAGCCAAAGTGCTGCGTTTTTTTATTCTGTTTAACAAGTACGACCTGTGTAATGAACAGATTTTGCAATGTTCTGCTCTAAATAATAGACAATTTTGCATTGCAAGTTCACATCATAGCTTTGTGCTCTAGGAGTGATTTGTATGGGGATAGCGCCCGAATCAATATCAGCAGGATTTTGTACCATGGGTACCGGAATGGTCATGGGACGAATCACTGTATAAGTGAGTGTCTGGTCATTTACGGTAGGCGATAATACTTGCTGATACCCAATACTTCCCAAATCTAGATTGGCTTGAATAGCTTGGCTGCTCTGTCCAATGAATTGCTGTAAATAGGCATCACGCTGTATAGTAGTTGTGGTAGGTGTGGTAGTACACGCAGTAACTAAACCAAAAGCGGTACAGCAGCCCAAAATCAGTGTGAATTTCATGAGTTATCCTCACACCAAATAAAATCAGTTTAAGCAAATTACAGGCAAAAATACTGTTGTAATTTGATACACGGTACAGATGGATAGTCATGATAAGATCCGATCTGATCCTTTAAAATTTGTTACCGGCTATTCTCGCTGTTTAACAAGCTCTACCGCTATAGCGAATGGATTGAACAATCTCATCTTTCAAATTAAACCAGACCTGACATTTCATCTCGATGTTATACCCACCATTTGAGGGGGTAGGCATGGGTGCACCCATCGAAATACTGTGACTAATATTGGGCGTGCCTATCGGAATATTCATATCACGAATAATAGTGTAGCTGAGCGATTCTACTGTTTGAATAGGCTCTTGAGTGGTTCTAAATCTCATTGCACGAAGGTCAAGTTGGCTGCGAACTTGTTCTGCAGTTTGACCTACATATTGTTGTAAAGACTTATTAAGACGATGATGACCACCTGTCGCGCAAGCTGCTAGGACTAAACTGCAAAGTAGGGCTAAATGCTTTAGTTTTATCATTTTTAAAGGTATCAATTTAATTTTAATTCAATTGATAGTCGTGAATTTAAAGACTCCTGTCGAATTTATTTTACTGAATAATAAAAAATTAAGGGAATAAAAAAGCCACTTGAAAGTGGCTTTTGCTTTCGCTAAAACTTAGCGCGCACGATAAGTAATACGACCCTTGGTCAAATCATAAGGGGTCATTTCTACTTTAACACTGTCGCCAGTTAAAATACGAATATAATGTTTACGCATTTTACCAGAGATGTGGGCAATCACTTCATGACCGTTTTCTAAACGTACACGGAACATAGTATTAGGAAGCGTCTCGGTGACAACGCCTTCGAACTCGATGAGTTCCTCTTTATTGGCCATAGCCTACCTGAATGAATAAATTGGAAAGGCGCAAATTATAGTCAATTTTTTTGCATAAAACAAGGCACAATGCGGCTTTGCCCGATCATCTGTCAGTTAAATAAGCGAACCGCCGGTTTAAATTTTTTCTACAAAAAAGCGTATTGTTCTGTTGTCAGTTTGGTCAATCACAGTTAATCTAAAATTAATCTTTTTAAGTATAAATAAATAATATATAAGGAAGGTCTTTGCGTGGGTCAGTTAACTGATGCATCGGTTGTTTTGCGATTGGGCTACCAAGCCATTCGTCGTTCAGGTTTGCCAACTGAAGAAATTTTAACCAAAGCTGGTGTGGCCTTAAATCAGGTCGAAACGAATGATCGTACTCCGCTCAGTGCCCAATATGCGTTTTGGGTGGCTGCAGAGGAAGTAAGTAAAGATCCTGACATCGGTTTGCATTTAGGTGAACACCTGCCTTTATATCGCGGACAGGTGATTGAACATCTGTTTATTTCGAGTGAAAACTTTGGTGAAGGGCTAAAACGGGCCTTGGCCTACCAACGACTGATCAGTGATGCCTTTCATGCCAAACTGATTATTGAAGATGATCGTTGTTATCTCACTAATGGTGAGCAGGGCGCCTGGGCGGACAATTTGGTCAATCGTCATTTTTCTGAATGTGCGATGTCTGGAGTATTGCGCTTCTTTAAATTTATTACTGAAGGCCGTTTTCAGCCCATTTATATCGATTTTAATTTTAACCAAGGTGCTTTTGACGAAGAGTATTTCCGGGTTTACGAATGCCCGGTGAGTTTAGGTCAAAAGGAAACCCGCTTATATTTTGATCCTGCTATTTTGGATTACCAGTTATGGCAAGCTGAACCGGAGCTATTGCAGTTGCATGAGCAATTGGCGCTTGAAAAGTTGCAAGAGCTGGCGCGCTATGATTTGGTGGGTGAGGTTCGCCGTGCGATTGGTTCGACGCTAGAAAGTGGTGAAACCACTTTAGAAACTGTTGCGACGCATTTAAATATTACACCGCGCCGTTTACGCACACAGTTGAGTGAAGCCAATACCAGTTTTCAGCAAATTCTGTCCGACTATCGCTGTCGTTTGGCGAAAAAATTACTGGCCAATACTGCTGAAAGTGTAGAACGAATTGTATATCTCACCGGATTTTCTGAGCCGAGTACTTTCTATCGTGCCTTTAAGCGTTGGACCAATGAAACGCCTGTGGAATATCGCAAAAGAAAGCAGCGTTAAGTTTTATAAAAAAAACCCCTTCCTAAGCCCCTCCTGAAGGAGGGGTTTTTTCTCATCCATTTTAAGTGACAGTAAAATTTCCCTTCTTTGAAAGGATAAGAAGCACAGCTTCGCAAAAGGGGATGATTATAGAAGTAAATTATTCCGGCATATTTAACCAATGTGGGCCAAGCGGTGCTTTGGGTAAATCAAATTGTTCTGGATAATCAGCGTGAATAAAATACAAGCCATCGGGTGGGGCTGTGATGCCCGCCGCTTTACGGTCTTCGGCTGCAAAAATTTTGTCAATATGGTCAATTTCATACATCCCCTGACCAATTTCAAGTAGACATCCCATGATGTTGCGCACCATATGATGTAAAAAACCATCTGCCTGAATGTCGAGCACCAAATAACAACCATGACGGATTAAACGGCAATGGCTGACATGACGAACCGGTTGATTCGATTGACAGGAGGAGGCGCGAAAACTTTCGAAATTATGTGTGCCTTCAAATTTCTTTGCAGCCTCAATCATCTTGTCGGCATTAAGCGGATAATATACATGGGTGACTTGTTTATAAAGTAACGCAGGCCGCACCGGATTATTATATACCACATAACGATAACGTCGTGCTTGTGCTTTGAAACGGGCATGGAATGCCATATCCATTTCTTTAATCCATTGTATTGAGATATCTTTAGGGAGTTGGCTGTTTGAGCCCATCAGCCAACCATCAATACTGCGGATGGCATGAGTATCAAAATGCGCTACCATATTGGTAGCATGCACGCCGGCATCGGTACGCCCTGCGCCATGTAACAAGATCGGTTCATTTGCTACTTTAGACAGTACTTTTTCGATGGTTTCCTGTACGCTACGCACGCCGCTTTGCTGAGTTTGCCAACCTCGATACTCAACCCCAGAAAACTCAATACCGACCGCAAAACGCTGCATATTTACCTCTATTTACAATGAATCATGCCAGTGAGCATGCCACTGGTCTACGCTGTCGTATTGTAAATACATTTTTAGTGCTTTTGCATAAAGATCTGCATGTCCCAGACAATCACTGATCAGGATGTTGGCATGGTGTATCCATTCGCTCACGGCATAGCGCTGGTCAATGATACCGAAAGGCACTTGAGTGGTGAGAATAATGGCACAGCCTTGTGCACGTATATCTTGAAGTGTGGTAATGAATTCCTGATTCACTGCCAGATTACCTATACCGAAACCCTGCAAGATCAGAACATGAGGAAGATGTTGCTGTAAGTTTTTTAAGTTTTTAATTTGTTGTTCTATGACTATGGGCTGTGCCATTAAACTTAAGCAGTTAAATGATTGTGCCTTTTCAATATCATGTTCATGTACGACGTAGCTTTGCTGATAGGTAACCAAGTTCTCTTGGGCGTTTAATCCAGCGAATGCATCTAATTCAGTCGTATGTTGTTTCAACGCTGTTTGGGCATGAATAAGCTGGTGATGAAAAGCTAAATATACACCGACAGAACTAGTTGCTACCGCATCAAGGGCAAAATTAAGATTATCGATGGCGTCGGTAAATTCACGGGTATTGGTTCCGCTTATATTGAGTAGTGGGTATTGGCTACCGGTCATGACCACATGTGCAGATTGTCCCAGAAATCGGGCAAGTGTAGCACTGGCATAGCTCAGGGTATCAGTGCCATGTATTACGACAAAATGTTGATAATTTTTAAGTTGTAAATTTTGAATTAACTGAATAAGTTGCAGCCAGTCAGTTGCTGTGCAGGCACTGCTGTCTTTTATACTGGGTGCGACAAAACATTCGATATGAAGATGTAAAGGAAGAACGCGTTGTAATTGGGGAATAAAGTTTTCAGCCGGCATAGGACTCAGTGGCTCGCCAATGCAACCAAATGTTCCCCCCATATAAATTAAAGCTATTTTTTTCATAATAAAAAAGCAGTCAATGATGACTGCTTTATAGTAGATCGAAATACCTTAAGAAGCTATCTGATTACGTAACTGATCCGCTTGTTGGCGTTGTTCAGCCGTATATTCAGCTTCTTGCTCTGCTAATAATTCCCGTGCCGATTCAAACGCACCCAATTGAATATATTGCTGTGCAAGATCTAAATTAAGACTGATTTCATTGACTTCAATCAGTTCAGGAAAGGATTGAGCCAGCGGATCATTTTGATCTGCTTTAGATGCAGATGAGCTGATATTGCTAATATCAAAATTCACACCTGAAACTGGTTCTGCAGGCAGTTGTTCAGTAACTGTTACTGGTTCTAAATTGAAGTCTAAATCTAGACTTGGTTTGGTTTCTTCAACCGCAATTTTTACTTCAGTCGGTGTAACAGTTTCTGTCGCTGAAAAATCAAAATTAAATTCAGGTTTCTCATCAAGCACAGGTTCAGCAGTATTCGCTATTTGCTCTGTTGCTGGGGTATCCAAACTAAAAGAGAAATCTAAAGGTTTGATTTCTTCTGCTAAAGGAATTGCTTCTTGCTTCGGAGTGACTGCTACAGGACTCGGATCTAAAGAAAGTGTACTGAAGTCTAAAGGTTTGATTTCTTCAACAGTAGGGGGTGGTACTTCTGCTTTTTTTGTATCGAGGGTAAAGATATTGAAATCTAAGGGCTGGATTTCATCCACTGCTTCTGTCTTGGTCAAAAACGAGTCTTGCTGTAATTGATCGAAAGATTGATGAGGTACTGTCGCAGAAGCTGCAGTAGGACTCATCAATGCATCAAAATCAGCAATATTTTTTTGTTCAAGCGGTGCTGTATGAGCAGGTGTTGGAACTGTAGATTCTAATTTGAAATCAATGGTATCTCTAGAACCTTCTGCTTCTTTTTCATACGCGGCTTTTTTAGCGAGCGCTTGTTCTAAAAATTCATCCAGTTCTAATGAACGTAGATGATTAATCAGTTGGCTAATTGCAAACTCATCTTTTTGTAAGATGTGAATATCTAGCAACAGCAAATACAACTCATGCTGAGAATTGTCTTTATTTAAGGCTTGATTAATCTGTGCTTCAGCCGAGAAAAAGTTACGCTCACGGATGAGCGCTTCAATTTTATTGTGGACATCAACAGACAAAGGGGTGGTTTTTTTCTTCTCAACAACAGTACTTGCCACAATTTGAGTTTTTTGCGAGGGCTTTTTTGTTGAGCTTACTTTTTTAGCTTTAGCCTTCGATGCGGATGTTTGCTCTGCCTGTTTATTTGCGTCACGCTTTTTTAATACAACTGCGATCACTAATAATAATATAAACGGAATCACATAAAGCAGCATGTTGTTACCCCTTACAGGATTGAGTTTCTATCAATGAAACTCATCCAAAAAATCAAATTGTATAACACCTTAGTGTGTTGGCTTTTTCTCTACTTGTTGTGCTTCCAATTGTTGTTGCAATTGGGCAAGACGAGTATTTAATAGTTGAATTCTGTGATTCTTATGACGTAATGCAAATTCTAACTGTGTTACGTTTCTCTGTAATTTAACGGTTTTTTCACGCGATGTCATAACTTTTAATGATAACTCGTTCGATGTTTGATTTTTTTCTGTGTTCTTTTTAGCAGAACCGCTGGCTGAATCTTGTTCTTTCTCTGCAACCAGACTCATCTCTGCTTGATTTAGGCGATATTTGGCTTTACCCGATTGGTTGGACGGTGTATTTGCCAAGTTTGCAACACTGACCTTCTTATCTTCTTTTTGACTATTGGTGGTGTTTAAATTCAGTGCCGCGCCGCGCCGTAAACGATTCATATCACCTTGAATAAAAGCATGTTCATTATTCGCTTTGATCTGTTTCATGACCTCACCGACCGGGCGATTTTGCTCAGTTGCCACACGTGTAGCGATTGCCCAAAGAGATTCATTAGATTGCACCACATGTTTAGTGGTTGGTGCAGTAGCTACACTTTCATTTTGTTGTTTGGGTGGTTTAGGAGTAGGTTTAGGCGCTTCCGGTTTGGTTTTTGCAGTCGCTTGTTCTGCAGGTTTATTCGCTAGTTTATTTTCGGCTATTTTTTGAGTGGGGGAGGCTGCATATTTTTTCACTAAGGGGGCTGCAGAAAAACTTGCATTGGATGCCGTTTTGTTAGACGCAAGCGGAATGTCTTTGATCTCACTCTTTGTCGTAATTTGTTCTGGTATAGGTTTTTTTATTTCGGCTAAAGCAGTTTTATTCGGTTGAGCTGCTGGCATACCCATTGATGAGATGGCCATAGGTGCGGGACTCATGGTATTTAAGCGTGGTGGCGCTGCTTTTTTTACCATTAACGGAGCTTCAAAGGATTGATAAGCGGCTGGTGCTTTTGCAACCTGATATTGAGTGCTTTCAGGCAAGTGCAAGGCAATATCTTTTTCACTGACAATCGTGATAGGCCTTAAAGGTTTTTCATTGTTTGGAATACGTGCCTGAGAATTCGTGTTACCACGTGGTAGTGGTGTTTTAATATGTTTTAGATGTGTCGTATTGCCTTCCTGAATTTTAATAATAATATTCAGTTCTGCTTCAGTCAGTGGACGGGAAGAGGTGACAGTAATCACGCCATTACCAGAGCTATCACGACGGGTAAAAAAATTAAGATGGCCAGGTGGTTGATGGACTACGCCTAAAGTGGTGATATCTGATGCACTGGCTAAGCTGGCCTGTATTTGCGCATTAGCATCCGCCTGGCGGAAATTCATTTCTGCATAGAGTAATTCGCCCGGTGCAGATTGAATTTGGATAGGATCAATAGTAATCGCATGAATATTCTGTGAAGCAATAATAGCTAAAATGGCAATCTTTAATTTGTTATATGCAGTCATCTTAATTTTTAGCTCGGTCTTATATCGCATTGCGAAAGTTGTAGATTAACGAGATGTTGAATAATTGTAAAATACTAACATAAAGGATACATAAAAAAGCCGGTCAATTGTGACCGGCTTTTTGTTTTCTTGACTTGAAAAATTAAGAATTTTTATATTCAATAAGGATGCGAAGCATACGGCGTAAAGGTTCTGCAGCACCCCAAAGTAATTGGTCACCTACAGTAAAGGCACCGAGGTATTCTTTACCCATATTCAATTTACGCAAACGACCTACAGGAACAGTTAAGGTACCTGTTACCGCGACAGGAGTCAGGTCAGTCATTGACGCTTCACGGGTATTTGGCACCACTTTCGCCCATGGGTTAGATTGACGAATCATATCTTCAATTTCATCAAGTGGTACGTCTTTCTTAAGCTTCAAAGTTAAGGCTTGAGAGTGACAACGCATTGCACCAATACGCACACAGTGACCATCAATCGGAACAATTTGTTGATTGCCCAAAATTTTGTTGGTTTCAACTTGCGCTTTCCACTCTTCTTTAGACTGACCATTATCAAGTTGTTTGTCGATATATGGAATCAAAGAACCAGCTAAAGGCACACCAAAGTTGGCAGCAGGGAAGCCTTCACCACGTTGCAAGTCCGCAATTTTAGAGTCGATATCTAGAATTGGGGAACGTGGATCATCTAACAATTCTTTGGTATTGTTATATAAATAACCCATACCGGTGATCAGTTCACGCATATTTTGCGCCCCTGCACCAGATGCTGCCTGATACGTCATTGCAGTCATCCACTCAACCAAATTGTTTTGGTAAAGTGCGCCCATGCTCATCAACATCAAGGAAACGGTACAGTTACCGCCCACAAATGTTTTAGTCCCATTAACTAAGCCATCTTTAATCACGTTCATGTTTACTGGATCAAGTACAATGATCGCTTCATCATCCATACGCAGGGTAGATGCTGCATCAATCCAGTAACCGTTCCAGTTTTCTGCTTTTAATTTAGGGAAAACGTCCGAAGTATAATCACCACCTTGGCAGGTAATAATGACATCCATTTGCTTCAGAGTGGTAATGTCTGATGCATCCATAAGTGCTGGGGCAGTCTTACCACCAAACGCAGGGGCTTCACCACCGGCATTACTGGTAGAAAAATAGAATGGCTCAAAGTGAGCAAAATCATTCTCTTCAACCATACGTTGCATGAGGACAGAACCAACCATCCCGCGCCAACCGACCAGACCTACTTTCATGTCATTTTGCCTCGGTGCGTAAAAAAATAAAAAGGGGGCTTGAGTGTATCAAAAGAGACCACAACTGCAAGTGCTACATAATCAAAACATCAATATTATTGAGGGGAATATCTTGTTTATGTTACATACAAAATTGATAAACTTCTTTAAATCTAAATAAATTAAAAACATACACAAGAGTAAATGGCTATGGTTTGGGTGGAAATAATCGCAGTCATTGTGGTTTGGCTGACTTTCTGGTCGCTGATCCCGCGTGATGAATGGTGGATTCGAGGCGCGGATTTTCCACGCTTGCAAATTTTGGTTTGGGGACTGATCGCTTTTGTCTTATTGGTGGTCTGGGATCAGCCGTGGGATCTAAGGCGTGAAATTATCTTTATTGCCTTGATTGCGGCACTCGCATATCAACTGAAAATGGTACTGCCTTATACTTTTATTTGGAAAAAACAGGTCAAAAAAGTCCATAAGAATCAGCTCAATCCCGATAAGCAGATCTCTTTGATTGTTTGTAATGTATTGACTCCAAATCATAAATATCATTTGTTGATAGAGCAGATTCAAAAACATCAACCTGATGTGGTATTGACATTAGAATCGGATCAGACCTGGCAAAATGCGCTTTCAGTGATTGAAAAAGATTATCCATACCGTGTGCCGGTACCGTTGGATAATTTATATGGCATGCATCTGTATAGTCGTCTTGAGTTGAAAGATACCGAAGTGAAATTCATTTTAAGTGATGAGATTCCTTCCATTCATACCACTATAATTTTACGCTCAGGCCAACCTGTACAACTCTATTGCTTGCACCCTAAACCGCCAAGCCCAACTGAAGCCAAAGATTCGACCCTGCGTGATGCGGAGCTTTTATTGGTGGGTGATCAAATTAAAGATTTGGATGAAAGCTGTATTGTGATGGGGGATTTGAATGACGTGGCTTGGTCAAAAACCACACGCTTATTTCAGCGGATTAGTGGACTGCTTGACCCACGTGTAGGACGGCATTATATCAATACCTTCCATGCAGATTATCCGTTGTTACGCTGGTCACTGGATCATATATTTCATAGTACCGATTTTGCCCTGGTTCATATGGAACGATTGCCGCATGTCGGTTCTGATCATTTTCCGGTATATGTCGTGCTACAAACTGGTCGTGTTTTCGAACAGGTTCAGGACGAGCTGGAACAAACTGATGCCGATGAACAAGAAGCCCAAGAGGCGATTCAGGAAGGTATTCAAAAAGCAGAAAAAGAAGAAAAATTAGTCACTGATGAAATTGCACAGGACTATAAAAATGGTGCGAAAGTACCTTAAGGCAATTAGAGGAAAAGTGTACGAAATGGCTTACAAGGATAGAGGTTAATTGCGAATAGTTCTTTTTTCCATTTCCACTTAATCTAGACTCATCAGCCAAGGAGCTGGGAATGGAAAATCCCATTATGGAAGACGGTATAGGCTGATAGTGAGTCATCATGGATATGATGCAGCAATGGATAGCAACACTATAATAAAAATATGATTTGGAAAGCACAACCTTACATACCCGAGTTTTGCAGGATGCAGAACTCGGGTTCTACTTTTATAGCGGGTCTTAAAAATGGAAATTCAGCTACGGATTTATCCCAATTCCAAGCATTTAAAATATATCTTTAACTTTACTGATTTAACATGTGATGCTGTACATCTCTATAACCGTGCTATGACTTTTAAAATATCCACACATGATCAGGTTGCTGAAGCAGAAGTCTTAAAAATTTATCCAGTAAATCATTGGTCATGAGCGCAAAAGTCAGTTCAGCTGATGGCAGCATTACATCATTCGTATAGTCTGGTTACAGCCAGACGAGATGGAGTACTTATTCGTCTGGGAAATATAATCTCTGATGGACATCGAGTGGTGTATTTCCGCATTTATTGGTATCTCCCAATTTTCCTTTTATCTTTAACAAAGAGATTAAAAGCAGCTGGGAGAAAGAAACTTGGGTTTATTTCAAAACCTGTTTATACAAAGCAATGGTTTGATCACACATCTCTTTTAGACTAAACACTTCAACAGGTTTTACTGCTTGAGGCTGATCAATATGTTGCTTGACTGCATTTAATAGTGCAGATTGATCATCAACATCAATTAGACCTTGCGGATAAACCTTCGATAAAATCTCTGCGACACCGCCACGATTCCAGCCAATTACGGGTGTACCCACGGATAGTGCTTCTAATGCCGTACGGCCAAATGTTTCGGCCTGATTGGACAGCGAAAGCACCACATCGCTGAATGCTAGCCACTCTCGAATGTCAGAACGATGTCCGACAAAAGTAACTTTTTCTCTTAAACCCTGGGCTTGAATGTTGTTTTCTAATTCTTCCAAATAAGCCTGTTTTTTCGCATCTGCGCCACCCACCACTACAGCATGTACATGCGGGTACTGCTGCACGAGCTTGCCCATCAAATCAATCAAGGTTTCATGACCTTTTAAACGGGTAATCCGTCCAGGAAGGCAAACTAAAAACTTATTTTCTAGTTGAGGGAAATCTTTAAAGGTTTGATTGATCCATTGTGCAGAAGGTTGATAGCCGTGAGGAAACTCTTGCGGTGAAATACCACGATAAATGCGCACAATATTTTCAGGCGGGCAGTTTTTATAATGCTCGGTAATGTATTGCACCACGCTGTCCGAGACGGCAATGACTTTTTCAGCTTGCGTCATAATGGCACTATAACGATTGGTTGAATAAAAGCCATGTACCGTTGAAATGAGATGTGGACGTTTATCTGCCGGGAGGCCTTTTAATGCAAAATGAGTCAGCCAGGCAGGGATACGTGAACGAACATGTACGATGTCTGGTTGATGTCGCTCAATCAGTTTACGCAAAGGGCGTATTTGCCAAAGACTGGATAATGATTTTTTATGAATGGCTAAACTGAGATGCTGTGAACCTTCTGCTTCAAGTTGTGCGACTAAACGTCCACCATTTGAAACCACCAAAGATTCGTGACCATCTGCAATAAGCGCACGTGCAATTTCTAGTGTGCCACGTTCAACACCACCACTGTTCAATTCAGGAAGAAGCTGCATAATTTTCATCGGTATTATCTTCATTATTTTAAAGGGTGGGGGAATTGATTAATAAATCTCGTCATAGCCTTCAGGGCGAGTTTTAAAGCGGCGGTGAAACCACATATATTGAGTGGGTGCGATACGTAGCTGATTTTCAATAATCTTATTAACACGCGTCGCATCATCAACTTCATCTTCGCTCGGCAGATTTTCTACGGCAACTTCAATCAGTACTTTATATTGTGGATTGGCAATATCACCAGCCCGATAAAAATACAGTGGAATTGCAGCAGCTTTGGTCATTTTAATCAAACGACGATGTGCGGTCATCGTTGCAGCAGGTGTACCAAAAAAGGGTGCCATCACGCCTTGTTTTAGACCGTAATCTTGGTCGGGACTGTACCAAATGGCACGCCCATTTTTTAAATGACGAATTAAATCACGCATATCATCATGATCAATTTGGTGGGTGTAAATAGTGGCTCGACAGCGGTAGATCAGCATATCCAGCAGTGGATTATTCTGCGGACGGTAAACCACATCTGGTTCAAAATACTGGGCACATAAATAACCACCGGCATCCAATAATGTTGAATGTGTGCCTAGCAATAAAACTCCTTTGCCTTCGGCTTGTGCTTTTTGCAGATGTTCTAAGCCTTCAATAGTGACACGCCCTTTAAACCATTGTGGACAATACCAGGCATTTAAGGTTTCAAAAATCCCAATCATTTGGTCCACAAAAACCTGACGTGCATGCACTTGTACCTGTTCAGGTGTCCATTCAGGAAAACAGACTTCCAGATTACGTACTGTAGTTTTACGGCGAGATTTCAGTTTGTTGAACGCCAGATTGCCAATAAAGGTGGCTAAACGGTGTTGAATGGCCCACGGTAAAATTGCCAGAATCATTAAAAAGATGATTCCAATCCAAATGCCCCAGTATTGAGGCAGCAGGAAAGACCATTGAAACTCGCCCGGTTTGTAGTCTGGCTTTTTACTCATAATGACTGTTTATACCAAAAATTATCTGCAGTTTAACATGAAGTTATTTTTTAAATAAAAAAGCACCTGCAAAATACTTTACAGGTGCTTTTATAACGCGGCTAAATTACTCGCCTTTGCTAAGATTATCTAATTCTTCCCAACGTTCTAATTTTTCAAGCAATTGCTTGTCAATTTCCGTCAGGCGATTAGAAAATTTCATCGCTTGATCAGCATCTGAAGTAAATAAAGAACCATCAGCAAGTTGTGCATTGATGTGGGCTTGTTCTTTCTCAAGTGCTTCCATTTCAGCCGGCAGCTGCTCTAAAGCACGCTGATCTTTATAGCTGAGTTTCACTTTCTTCGGTGCTGCTGCGGCAGCCGCTGCTTCAGCTTTGGCCAAGGCTTTCTTCACATCACTTTTTTGATCTACAGCAGTTTGATCAGGACGTTGTTCCAGATAATCTTGATAACCACCGATGTATTCGTCGATATGACCTTTACCATCAAATACCCAAGTTGACGTGACTACATTGTCCATAAATGCACGGTCATGCGAGATTAAAAGTAATGTACCGGTATATCCACCCAACATTTCTTCTAATAGCTCTAGAGTCACCATATCCAAGTCATTGGTTGGCTCATCCATAACGATTAAATTCGATGGTTTAAGGAGTAGTTTGGCAAGAAGAATACGATTACGTTCACCACCCGACAATGCTTTGACTGGCGTACGGGCACGTTCAGGAGAGAACAGGAAATCCTGAAGATAACTGTAGATATGACGACGACCGCCGTTAACATCAACAAAGTCCGAACCTTCAGACACGTTGTCTTTAACCGATTTTTCCAGATCAAGTGCATTACGCAATTGATCGAAATAAGCGACTTCAAGCTGGGTACCGGTTTTTACTGTGCCGCCATGCTCAAGCTCACCCAAAATGGCTTTGATTAAGGTGGTTTTACCGACACCGTTATCACCGACCAACCCAATACGATCACCCCGAAGTACCAAAGCAGAGAAATCTTTGATGATCGGTTCCTGATTGCCGAAAGCAACACTTAAGTGTTCAATATCAAAGACAAGCTTACCAGAGCGATTGGCGTCTTGCGTTGCCATGCTGACTTTGCCCTGTTGCGAGCGACGCGCTTTTGATTCTTCACGTAAATCTTTCAGCGCACGAACACGACCTTCGTTACGGGTACGGCGGGCTTTAATGCCTTGACGAATCCAGACTTCTTCTTCAGCTAAACGTTTATCGAACAACGCATTTTGCTTTTCTTCCGCTTCCATTTGCTGTGCTTTAAGGTCAAGGTAACGTGTGTAGTTGCCTTCATAGCTGCGCAAAGTACCGCGATCAAGTTCAACAATACGCGTGGCAATGCTGTCGACAAATGAACGGTCATGTGAAATAAATAATAAAGTTAAATTATTCTGATCGAGGAGGAATTTTTCTAACCATTCAATACTTTCAACGTCCAAGTGGTTGGTCGGTTCGTCAAGTAAAAGTACATCCGGTTGGGTCAGCAATGCGCGTGCTAATAGCACACGACGTTTACGACCCCCCGATAAATCGGCTAAATCAGCATCTGGGTCTAACCCCATCTTGCTTAAAATAGAATTTACTTTAGTTTCTAAAGCCCAACCATCTACTTGATCAAGTTTGTGCTGGAGTTCACCCATGCGGTCACAGGCGTCCATATCGCCCAAGACACATGCGTCACTGGCTTCATGATAAGCTCTGAGGACTGTAGCAGCTTCCCCTGCACCATCAGCTACAATATCAGCAACTTTACCGGAATCCATGGGTACATCTTGAGCCAGCATGGAAATGGTGATGCCATTTTGTATAGAAACTTCACCACGATCCGGCAGTAAACTTCCCTCAATGAGTTTAAGTAAAGTAGACTTACCTTCACCGTTACGGCCAATCAAACACACTCGTTCACCGCGTTCCAAATTGAAGTTCGCGCCGTCGAGCAGGGAAGGTCCGCCAAACGCGAGTTGGACATCCCTTAACGTAATATAGGCCATACTGTTTCCTGAAATCCAAAATGAGGACTTAAAATGACTAAACAAAAAAATCTTAATGATCAGGCGTCATTTTCCGCACCCATAGAAGATTTGCAAGTGCGAATTACATTTTTAGATGATTTAGTTGAACAATTAAATGAGCAGGTGTCTCTGCAACATGCCGAAATAGCTGATTTGAAAAAACAAATGCAGTTTTTGTATCAACGCATTGAGTCTTCCGATTTATCCGATGGAATTGCCAATTTTGATCCAATGACCAATCGACCACCGCATTATTGAGTCAATGTTTATTGGTCTTTTTGCTGAATTGATTTGACCTTTTTATTCAGGCTCGCTCTAATGCGGGCTCAAAGTCTACTTACTTGTCTATTGAGATTATGTCCAACAAAGTCGTTCTTCTTGATCTTGAAAATAATATGCCGAGCGCTCAATTGCTGCGTAAGATTATTCAACACTACGCTGTAATTTACTTATTTAACTGCCAAGGAAAGTTTGAATACTCACTTGAAGATTTAACCGAGTTTTCAAGTTGGGTCAGTAGTGGACAAGTGGTGATTTTAGAAACCGCAGAAGTCGATCAAAAAGAATTTGAATATGCAGTTGTAGTTGGACAATTGATTGCATTGTTAGACCCTGAAACGACGATTGAAGTCATTTCTGCCATGCCAAGCAGTGAAATTCTGCTTGAAATGATGCAATCCTCAGACATGAACTGTCACTGGATTCAAATTCAGCCAGAAAACTCTTCTTTAAATTCAAAATATAAACTTCCAAGTGTTGAAACGATTAAGCAAAAACCAGAGTTGTTATTGATCAAAAAATATTGTGATGTTTTGGGTAAAATGAAGGGTAAACCTAACTCGATTGAGAAACTTAAAAACTCGATCAGTAATATTTTGCAAGTTGAAAGTGATCAGGCTCAGCAGCTGATTGCTTTACTGATCAATCTAAAAATTGTGAAACGTTATGATGAGCAAATTAACTTCCGTAAAAAACTGTTAAAACAATGGGCGGAACTTAATTTAGAGCAAGCAATGCCTTTAGAAACAGCAGACAACATTTCCCCAATTTTTGCTCAACTACAAACAGAACTTCCTGCAGATGAAGAGCCGAAGCAGTCAAATCCCATTCATCAGGCACAAAAAGATTTATTTAAAAACTTCTCTAAAATTGATCCGGTGCAGGTCATTGTTGCGCGTAAATTGCGTGAATTAAAATCGGATAAACCTAAAGATATTTATGCTTTACGTGATTTGCTGGAGCAAATGTTTCCGAAATCGGATGTCAGATTATTGCTTAAAGAGTTGATTGAAAAGGGATATATCTACTGGAATGGCAGTGAAGTGCTGTATAGTCACGAGATGTTCTTGAATTAATTTCATCGTTGTAACTTGCGTTTTATATTCAGCTTATGCAACTCTAATAAAGGAACAGACAAGGTTGTACTATGGAAAATACCGGTATTTGGGTCATTGGCTTCATTATTGTATTTGTTTTGGGCTCAATTTTGGGTCTTCGCGTTAGTCCGCGAGAAAAAGCATTAGGTATAATGCGTGAGAAGGCACGCAAAATGGGGCTGCACCCACGTTTAGTGGCCGCTCCCGATTGGACCAAAATTCCTATGGCAACAGAAAGCCGTGCCAGTATGGTGGCTTATTACAGCATACTGATTCCAGATGCTCGCCTGCCTTTAATGCGTGCGCGTGTTGAAGATCAAAAGCTAAAAATTGTGCAGGGTGATGATAAGTTTAACGATTTGCCCATTGCATTAAAGGGCATTTATGCTATTGATATGCAGGCAAACTGTGTAGGACTCTATTGGGAAGAAGAATCTGACCTTCGAGCGACACAGTTAGATGACATCAAAACCTATTTACAGTCTTTGGCTGAAATTTAATTTATATACGAAACAAACAGGATTAACGGTTAACTATGGCGAACGCTCCTCGGTCTACATCCAAAAGCACCACAGCAAAATCACCGAGTGCTGCGAAAAAGCGTGCCTTAGTGATTGTGGAGTCGCCTGCAAAAGCGAAAACAATCAATAAATACCTAGGTTCGGATTATATTGTGAAATCATCCGTTGGTCATGTCCGTGATTTACCGACTGGTGGTTCTAAAAGTACAGAAAAAAAACCTGTATCACGTGCCAAACTGACCGATGAGCAAAAAGCTGAAAAAGCCCAATCAGCGTTGGTTAATCGTATGGGCGTCGATCCTGAACATGATTGGAAAGCTCACTATGAAGTGCTTCCGGGTAAGGAACATGTCGTTGCTGAACTGAAAAAGCTGGCATCACAAGTCGATGAAATCTATCTTGCAACGGATATGGACCGTGAAGGGGAAGCCATTGCCTGGCATTTAAAAGAAGTGATTGGTGGCGATGATTCACGTTATCAACGTGTAGTCTTTAACGAAATTACCAAAAATGCGATTCAGGAAGCTTTTAAACAGCCTTCACGTTTAGATATTGATAAGGTCAATGCCCAGCAAGCACGCCGTTTCTTGGACCGTGTGGTGGGCTTTATGATTTCGCCATTGCTGTGGGAAAAAATTGCCCGCGGTTTATCGGCAGGTCGTGTGCAATCAGTTGCCGTAAAACTGGTGGTGGAACGCGAACGTGAGATTCGCGCTTTTATTCCTGAAGAATACTGGCAAGTGTTTGCAGATACCAAGTCTTCAAGCGATGACATTCGTTTGGAGGCAGTGAAACAAGGTGGCAAAACCTTAAAATTGCAAAATAAGGCACAAACGGATGCTTTATTAAAAGTCTTGAATAATGCCGAATATAAAGTATCGACGCGTGAAGATAAGCCGACCAAGGTTAATCCAAGCGCACCTTATATCACCTCGACCTTGCAACAGGCAGCAAGCACACGTTTAGGTTTCTCTGTGAAGAAAACCATGACGATGGCGCAGCGTCTATATGAAGCAGGTTTTATTACCTATATGCGTACTGACTCAACCTTCTTAAGTGATGATGCAGTCAATATGGTTCGTAATCACATTGAACTTGAGTTCGGGGAAAAGTACTTACCTGTCAAACCCAACCGTTATGGTAATAAAGCAGGCGCGCAAGAAGCCCATGAAGCAATTCGTCCTTCAAATGTGGCCCTGAAAGGTGATCAGTTGGTCGGTGTCGATCGTGATGCACAGCGCTTGTATGATCTGATCTGGCGTCAGTTTGTTGCATGTCAGATGACATCGGCAGAATACCTGTCTTCAACCATTTTAGTTGATGCCAATGGGGTGGAACTTAAAGCCAAAGGTCGTACTTTAGTTTTTGACGGTTTTACAAAAGTCCGCGGTGCCAACAAAGCCGATGATGATATTTTGTTACCGGCAGTTAAAGTGGGTGAAATTCTCCAACTTGAGAAGCTTGATCCCTCTCAACATTTCACTAAGCCACCGGCTCGTTTTACCGAAGCTTCATTGGTTAAAGAACTAGAGAAAAAAGGCATCGGTCGTCCATCAACTTATGCAGCAATTATTTCAACCATTCAAGATCGTGGTTATGTAAAGCTCGACAATCGTCGTCTATATGCTGAGAAGATGGGTGAAATCGTGACGGATCGTCTCGATGAAAACTTTAACAATCTGATGAATTATGCTTTTACCGCAGATCTTGAAGGTCAGCTCGATAAAGTGGCTGACGGACAGCGCAACTGGAAGGAATTACTGGATAACTTCTACGGTGACTTTAAAAACCGCTTAACCACAGCACAGGGTGAAAACGGCATGCGTCGTAATCAGCCTGTTGAAGTTGAAGCAGTACATTGTCCTGAATGTTCCCGTCCAATGCAGATTCGTACCGGTACCACAGGCGTGTTCTTGGGGTGTTCAGGTTATAACTTGCCGCCAAAAGAGCGTTGCAAGGGAACCTTGAACCTGACTCCGGTTGAGTCACTTGCGGCCTTGTCTGACGATGATACAGCAGAAACAGCTGATCTCATGTCGAAAAAACGTTGCCCAATTTGTGAAACGGCAATGGACAGTTATGTGATTGATGGCGGGCGCAAACTGCATGTCTGTGGTAATAATCCAGATTGTGCCGGTTTTGAGCTTGAAGAAGGCGAGTTCAAGATTAAAGGATACGATGGTCCAACCATTCCATGTGACAAATGTGATGGTGAAATGCAACTTAAGACCGGTCGTTTTGGACCTTACTTTGCATGTACCAGCTGTGACAATACGCGTAAAGTATTAAAGAGTGGCCAGCCTGCACCTCCGCGTGTCGATCCAATCCGAATGGAACATTTACGTTCAACCAAACACGATGACTTCTTTGTCCTTCGTGATGGTGCAGCAGGCTTATTCCTGGCAGCCAGTAAATTCCCGAAAGTTCGTGAAACGCGTGCACCGAAAGTCGCTGAACTACGTTCTGTGGCTGAACAGCTTGACCCGAAATACCAGTTTATTTTACAAGCACCAGATACAGACCCTGAAGGTAATCCAGCATTGGTGAAATTCAGTCGTAAGAATCAAGTACAATATATTGGTTCTGAAAATGCTGAAGGCAAACAAACCAAGTGGAGCCTTGTTTACCAAGATGGAAAATGGGTTGAAGCCTAATTTTAAGAAGTGAAAATAAGAAGTAAAAAAATGCTGACGAAAGTCGGCATTTTTTATTTGTTGATATTACGTAGTTCAGCGGAGTCTTTTCGGCATTCAATTTAATGCTTGGAGCCCATCTGTTACTTTCGTTTCGCCCAAATGAGAAGCCTCAAAATATATTTTGAGTTCGCAAGAAAGGCATGTGTCATCCGTAAAACTCGTCAGATTCCTTATTTTATCTAAAAATTCGCAGAAACATTATCTATAATAATGCAGTCTGCCTCGGACAGTTGCGGATGACTTTTTGTGTATCCAATTTTTGGATGGATTTTGAAAATGTTATTGCTTAATAATGAGAAAAACTAATGTGGAAAAAAATTCGGGTACTGTGTTTACTCATCATTTTATTCATCGTGGCAGTCAACGCTTACCGTGACCAAAACCAGGATTGGTCTAAACCCATTATTGTCATGCTGCATCCCATCAATGCAGACGGACAGGTTGCTACCCAAAACTATATTCAATCTTTGAATTTGTCTGAGTTAACTGCTGCACAAGAATATCTCAAATATATGTCGGCACAATACCGTGGACAACCTATCTCTCTGTATTTTCAAATGGGACGCGAACTCAAAAAAATGCCTCCAAAAGTACCTGAGCATGCAAATATGCTGGATACTATTCTATGGAGTTTAAAGTTCCGTTTTTATGCCTGGAAACAGCATGAAAGCAAAGATGGCTCACCCAGTGTGACGTTATTTTTAAATTATTATGATCCAAAGCACAGCAAAGAATTAAAGCATTCTACAGCCTTACAAAAAGGCCGGATTGGTTCAGTCAATTTATTTGCCTCTAAAAAACAGTCGCAACAAAATAAAATTGTACTGGTACATGAATTACTCCATGCTTTCGGTGCGAGTGATAAATATGATTTGACTACAGGACAACCGTTGTATCCGGTGGGTTATGCTTATCCAAATCAACAGCCTTTATTTCCCCAAGCCAAAGCAGAGTTAATGGCAGGACATATTCCTGTGTCAAGCGACAAAAGTAAGATGCCGGACACTTTGCAACAGACATTAATCAATGAAATTAGTGCGCTTGAACTGGGTTGGAAAAAATAAAAGCTGTAGATAATGACTGATTTATCCACAGTTGAGCTTGTTGATGTGGGTAAAAATGTCGCATATTTCTAATAGAAATCAGTTTTAAAAGCTTGAAAAATAAATTTGTTCCTCATCAAAAGACTTGAGAAGAAACATGAAAACAGTAGGAAATGATTTAGTTCGACATCAACTGCATGAAAATCGGAAATGGTATTTAGGTTTGGGCATTCTGCTGATCCTATTCGGAATGGTGTTGCTGGCATCTTTACCGTTTGCAACTTTGTCGGTGGTTTTCCTGTTTGGAATACTGATGATGATTGGCGGCGTTCTACACTTCATTGCAGCATTTAAAATCTTTGATGGAGGATATCGTTGGTTGTGGGCATTGTTCGGCTTGCTTTATTTGGTGGCAGGCTATTATGCATTTACTACGCCAGTAAAAACTGCAATTGTCCTGACCAATCTTTTAGCCATCGTTTTGATTATTGCGGGTGTAATTCGTATCTTTAGTGCTGTGATCTTTAAGACATATCAAGGATGGGGCTGGACACTATTCTCAGGCATTTTAACCTTGGTGACAGGGATTCTCATTTTGATGTCACCTGATGCACCATTCTGGGTATTGGGTTTATTTCTTGCCGTGGATATTTTATTCCAAGGGATTAATTATCTCACTTTAGCTTCTTATATCAAACACGATGTGCCCAAAAGTTCTGCTGATATATAAAGCACAATTTGACAAAAGAGCGCTATATGCGCTCTTTTTTATTGTATAAAAGATTTATTCATTTCATTTTTTGAAGATCATGCCTAAAACTTTTGTTCTCGCTCCCGATTCCTTCAAAGAAAGCATGACTGCTGAACAAGCTTGTCAGGCAATGCAACGTGGTATTGAAAAGGTATGTCCAGATGCAATTTGCATTTCGGTTCCTATGGCAGATGGGGGTGAAGGGACAGTCGATGCCTTGATTTCAGCTTTAAATGGGCAAAAAATTTTATGTGAAGTGACAGGACCTTTGCCTGCACAGAAAGTAAAAACTTATTTTGGATTGCTGAATGAAGGCAAAACAGCAGTCATTGAGATGGCGAAAGCTAATGGCATTCATCTGATTGAACCTGCTCAGCGTAATCCTTTGCTCACCACCACTTTGGGCACAGGAGAGATGATCAAAGCAGCACTGGATTTAGGCGTTTCTAAAATCATTATCGGTTTGGGCGGGAGTGTTAATAATGATGCCGGTGCAGGTATGGCACAAGCTTTAGGGGTAAAATTTTTAGATGACAATAATATTCAGGTTGCAGTAGGTGGCGGGCAACTTGATCAAATCAGAATAATTGATACTGCAAGTTTGGATAAGCGTTTAAAAAAAGTAGAAATCATGATTGCCAGTGATGTGAATAATCCTTTATGTGGAGTAAATGGCGCATCGTATATTTTTGGGCCACAGAAAGGGGCCACGCCTCAAATGGTACAACAGCTTGATCAAAATCTTTCACATTTTGCCGAGGTGGTTGAATCAGCTTTAAAACTCAGCAAACAAAATATCCCAGGTGCAGGTGCTGCGGGGGGATTAGGTTTTGGTTTAATGGCATTTGCAGGTGCAAGTATTCATTCAGGTGTCGAAATTGTCATTGAACAAACTCAGTTGGCAGAGAAAATTGCTCAGGCAGAGTATGTATTCACCGGTGAAGGCTGCATCGACTTTCAAACCAAATTTGGCAAAACCCCTTATGGTGTGGCGCAGGTCGCGAAGAGACTCAATAAGCCTGTGATTGCTTTTTCGGGTCTAGTTGGCGATGGTGTAGATGAATTATATGACTTGGGCTTTAGTCAAATTATAGGGATTAATCCACTTAATTTTGATTTAGAAGATGCAATGCAAAATGCAGAAAGACATTTAGAGGATGCGGTAGTTGAGGTTCTAAGCAACTTCTTGGAAAAAGATTCTTAATTTTTTGATGAGGTTCATATTAAATAATAAACTGGATAATAATCTACATATATTCACGGCCTCGAATGAATAGCTTTAGCATCGGTTTTCGGGTAGGCACATTTACTTTTCATGGATGAAAAGTAACAAAAATCCTTTGTTGGATTGAGGGTACTTCCCTATACCCCCATCCAACTGACGGCATCCATGCCGTCCTAGTCGTGAATTTAGATGAGTCGTGATAGCAACAAAGCGGTTCTGCATTGCGCTGAAAATATATCGTCATGTTTGCTCATCAAGTTTTCTATGGAGAGCTCTGTTAAACTATTCGTCTACCGAACACGATGAGACACCATGAGTTTAGCCACCCTGATTGATGAATTAAACCCTCAACAAAAGCAAGCTGCAACAACCGAATCTAAGCACAGTTTGGTACTTGCAGGCGCAGGCTGTGGCAAGACCAAAACCATTGTGGCGCGCGCAGCTTATTTGATTGATCAAGGTGTGCCTGCCAATCAAATCCAGATTCTGACCTTTACCCGTCGTTCAGCCAGTGAAATTGTGGCACGTGTAGAACTGGCTTTAGGTGAACAGGCCAAAGGGCTTCGAGCATCAACCTTTCATACCTTCTGTATGTACTTGCTGCGCCGTATTCCCAAAGCATTTGGCTTGGAACAATTCTCGATTATCGACCGTGATGATCAGTTAATGATGTTTCGCCTGATTCGGGGCAAAGATGATAAGAAAAATCCAAATGCCCTGCCAAAGCCGAAAGAGTTATGTGACCTCTATTCTTTTGCACGAAATACGCGGCAAAAATTAAGTCTGGCGCTAGAAAAGCAAATGCCAGAATTTCTGGAATATAAAGATCAAATTGCCGAAATCATGAAAGAGTATGAAGCCCGAAAACAGGCACGTAGCTTTCTGGATTATGACGATATCTTGGCCGTGGTGGCTTCAGCTCTGACACAATCAGAAGGCTTGGTGGATTATGTTTCATCGATCTGTCAGCACATGCTGGTGGATGAAATGCAGGATACCAATCCTTTGCAATGGGCTTTGCTTGACCCCCTGAAAGATAAAACCCGCCTGTTCTGTGTCGGTGATGATGCACAATCCATTTATGGTTTCCGCGGTGCGGACTTTGAAAATATTCACCATTTTAAAGAGCGAGTGCCCGATGCACAGATTTTTAAACTGGAAAAAAATTACCGTTCTACGCAAGAAATTCTGGATCTATCCAACTGGTTGCTCGATCAGAGTCCAATTCAATATGACAAGCATTTGGAGGCTTATCGCGGTGAGGGCATCAAACCTCGCATGCATATTTTCCCGAATGAGTTTGATGAAGCAAAATGGATTGCCATCGACATTAAAGAGCGCCATTTGCTGCAAGGTTCGGCATGGCATGAACACATGGTGCTGGTTCGTTCAAGTTTTGCCGCGCGACATATTGAAGCGGCTTTTATTCAGGCCAATGTACCTTACCGTTTTATTGGCGGTATGAAATTGCTCGAGACTGCGCATGTAAAAGATTTGCTGAGCCTATTGCGTGTGATTGCCAATCCTTTGGATGATATTGCCTGGATGCGCTTCCTGACGCTGTGGAATGGTGTGGGTGATGTCGGGGCAAGTAAACTGGCTCAACAGTTATTGCTTGAGTCTGAGACCGACCGTATTTTTGAAAAGTTAGAACAATTTGGCCGTATTCCAGACAATACTTTGCTGATCATGAAACAAATGCTGGTGTTGAAAGATCATGTGCAGGCTTGTGTATCGCTGGGTATTGAAGCGTTAAAAGATCAGCTTGAAGAAAATTACGCTAAAAAAGACTGGTCAAAACGTTTAGGCGATTTTGATTTAGTAAAGCAACTCGCCTCTAAACACGATCAACTGAGTGAGTTTTTGGAGGAATATGTGCTCGATCCCGTGTCGATCAGTGAAATTGAGCGTCAGTCACAGGATGATGTGGTCACACTTATCACCATCCATTCTGCTAAAGGGACAGAGCAGAAAGTCTGTTATGTAGCGAATGTCTCTGCAGGACAGTATCCGCATGCAAGGGCACAGGGTAATTTCGATGACGTCGAAGAAGAACGCCGTGTGTTGTATGTGGCCTTAACCCGAGCCAAAAATGAATTGATTTTAACCAAGCAGAATCTGAATTTATGGGCGCGTGATCAGGTCGATGATCAAGGGCGTAAGATTGAAAGCTATTTTCTGAATGAATTAAGCCGAAATTTGTGTATTAGCGAAACCCATTACAAACAACGCCAGCAAACCGTAAAAAGTGCTTTAATTGAACGACAGTCGATTAATTTAGATTTTGGCATTGATCTCGATTAAACTATCACAATTGCGTCATTCTGTTTTTTATTGCGAAGTTCAAAAAGTCGAGTAGGCGAGTGCTTTTTGATGATTTTGCCTATTTTAAGGTTGTAAGATGAAAATTTTAGTTCGTAGTTTAGAACGTACAGTAACAGAAGCTGAATTATTGAAGCTATTTCAAGATTTTGGCACAGTTGAGTCATGCAAGTTGGTGCTTGATGCGACGACCGGTAAATCGAAAGGTTTCGCTTTTATTGACATGCCACATGCTCGTGAGGCGATCAAAGCAATTAAGGGCTTAAATACCCTTCGTTTGCACGGACATGGTATTCGTGTAAAACAGGCTGAAGATAAGCCTGAAGCGGCAAGTAAAGCTGAAGATAAATAATTAAAGGAGCGAAAGCTCCTTTTTTATAAATAAAAGAAATGTAAGGGATCAGGCATAATTTTTATTGTGAATTGACTAAAATAAAGTTTAAGCTTAAGCATGTAACAAACGCCAAAATTTAGGAATATCGCTATGTCCCGTGTTGCTCGTTTCCATGCTGATCGTACCAATCAAAAACTGTATTTTGCACGACTTTCATGTCAGCAAGCTGAGCAAACCGATCATATTCAACAGGTACAGGCACATCGTGAAGCTGCTGTATTCCATTTACATGGTGCAGTCTTGGCATTTTTACAGGAATTAGTACGTTACTATCGCTTAAATGACTTTATGCCGACACTCAAGTCGATTGAAGACGGCATGGCAGAAAAGGGGCAAGTTTCTCCTGAAGTAAACGTGATGCAGCAATTGGCAAAACAAGGTTTTATTGCAGAATTGAAGCGTGCTTATCGTATGTGCCAGTATGCGCCAGAACCGAGTGCGCCAGAACCTGAGAGTGAGACATCTTCAAATCTAATTATTAAAGTGACGCAAACGCCTCAGGCCTGGCTGCCAGACACCAAAATTATACGTGAATGGCATCGTGATTTAACTCAGCTGATTGATGGCTTTCGTAATGAGATGGTTGAGTTTTAATCTTTTTTATCTGCTCTTGAAGTTTTTAGCATCGACCCGATATAAATAGTCTATGTAATGCAAAGTGCAACCGCCTTTGCCACCATGTTGAACATGGAGGAACTATGTCTATAGAACAATTGAAAGAATTATTTGGTAATCAAGAAGCTATTTTAGAATTGGTTCAACTTGAAGGTGGTGAGTTGGCATTACGCAATGCAGGCTCTCAAAAAGAACCCTTGGTTAAAATTCAGTTTAATGATGAAGTAAAGTCATTATTAGGTGATCAAATGCCTGAAATTGCACAACATATGGTGCAAGCTGCTTTATTCGCCATGATGGAAAAGCAAGTCAATGAATGGCAGGCAGAAATTGTAGATGAGCAACCGAAGTATTTGAGCTGATCGTTCATCGAAGTAAGCTAAAAAACGCACTCATGAGTGCGTTTTTTTACGATGCCAGATTAATGCGTCGGTTCTTGATGATGAGCAATCTGGATCTGATTGAGAATATGATTGGTCATATTCTTCGCCATTTCCTCTTTGGCAAAATAGACTTCACCAATATTGTCACGCCGAATCACTTCAGCTTCTTCCTTGCTTTCTGCACAGACTAGAACCTGAATTTGAGGATTCAGTGTTTTGGCAATATCGACAATTTTATGAATATCTAAAATATCCATTGGGGATAGAACTAAAAGCCGCGCATGTTGAATATGCGCTTGAATTAATACACTCGGTTCGGTGGCATGACCGGAAACCGCTGCAATCCCTTTTTGTCGCAATCTTTCTACAATTTCACGGTTTTCTTCGGCAATGACCACCTTAATATTTTGCGCCATTAATTCTTTGGTAATACGACGACCGACTTCACCATGGCCTACCAGCACTACTTGATCACGTAAATACTCTTGAGATACTTCGTCAGGCAGCATGGAAAGAGGATCACCGCTTCGTTCCAGCAAACGCGCCAGATGCGAGCGTTCACGAATCCAGTTTTGCACGGGTTCAATAGCAGAGAATATAAATGAATTAAGTGTAATTGAAATAAGCGCACCTGCCAGAATCAGGTTTTGTCCCTCTATAGAGAGTAAATTGAGTGAGAGACCCAAAGTCGCCAGAATAAAAGAAAACTCGCCAATTTGTGCAAGGCTAGCCCCGACGGTTAACGCAGTGTTAATCGGATAACGGAAGAATAAAACCAAAGCCATCGCTGCAATAGTCTTGCCAATCATGATAATGCCAATTACAGCAAGTACATGTAAGGGTTGCTCAATCAGAATGCGTGGATCGAACAACATACCGACAGAAACAAAGAATAAAATCGAGAAAATTTCACGTAAGGGTAAAGTTTCTTCTTCGGCCCGGTGACTAAAGTCGGATTCTTTGACCACCATACCAGCAAAGAATGCACCCAGTGCCATTGAAACGCCAAAAACTTTATAGGCACCAAAGGCAATTGAAACCGCAGCTGCAACAACGGTTAAAGTAAACAGTTCACGCGAACCCAAGCGTGCGACCATTTGCATGATCCAAGGAACTAAACGTTTACCGACAATCAACATAAAGGCAATGAAGCCTGTAACTTTAATTAGAGTCACACCTAAAGTGAGCCAGATGTTTGCATTTGGATCTGTTCCGGCAATGGGTGTACCACCCAGTAAAACTGCCGTGGCAGGCAATAAAACCAAGACCAGCACCATGACCAGGTCTTCAACCAGCAGCCAACCCACGGCAATTTTACCATTTACGGAATTCAGTAAACCGCGGTCACCTAAAGCTTTAAGTAAAACCACTGTGCTGGCACAAGAAAGACTTAAACCAAACACCAGTGCAGAACCAAAACTCCAGCCCCACATCATGGAAACGCCTATACCTAATAAGGTCGCGACAGCAATTTGTAAAATAGCACCCGGTAAAGCAATTCGACGTACCTGCATTAAATCACTTAAGGAAAAATGCATTCCGACACCAAACATGAGGAACATTACCCCAAGTTCAGCCAGTTGATTCGCAAGTTGAATATCTCCGACCACACCGGGCGTGTTCGGACTAATAAGGATACCGGCAATTAAATAGCCGATCAGAGGGGGGAGGCGTATACGAGCCGCAATATAGCCAAAAATAAGCGCCAGTCCAAAGCCAACTGCTAATAATATAATGAGGTCTACGTCATGAGGCACTAAAAACTCCTTAAGCCTAGTTAAGGGTAAAATACAAAAGCACAAGTGGTGCCAAAAAAGTAGCTAAAGTGTATCAAGTCGGATAAAAAAAATGCAAAAAAAACGACCTAAAAGGTCGTTTTTTTAAGAAGGCAAAATTATTTAATTTTAGCTTCTTTGAAAATCACGTGTTGACGGATTTTTGGATCAAATTTTTTGATTTCCATTTTTTCCGGCATAGTACGTTTGTTCTTAGTCGTAGTATAGAAATAACCTGTACCAGCTGAAGAAACTAGACGAATTTTATCACGCATGGTTCGAACTCCTTAGATCTTTTGACCTTGAGCACGAAGGTCAGCAACAACCTTTTCAATACCCAATTTGTCGATAATACGCATACCTTTAGTGGTTAAACGAAGACGTACGAAACGTTTTTCGGTTTCTAACCAGAAACGGTGGTGATGCAGGTTCGGCTCGAACCGGCGTTTGGTTTTGTTATTGGCGTGCGAGACGTTGTTGCCAACGACTGGACGCTTGCCGGTAACTTGGCAAACCTTAGACATGGTGAACTCCATTGCTAGACAGCACCGATTGTGCGGCTAGTCATTAAAAGTAAACGGATGAAATCATTCAAGGGGCGTTTTATACCAAAAATGCGCTTAAAAGACAAGCGAATTTAATAAAAACCCGGCATGAATATGTACAATAGCTCATGCCTTGATCAGTTAGCGAAGAAGGGTCTTCGAAATCAATTTATGAATCGGCTTGTTAAATGGTGGGAGAATGAATTTCAAGCTATAGAGCTTAGGATTCGACATCACCGACCGTTCATGAGACAAACTGAAGAAACCTTCTGGACCATGATACTTGCCCATACCTGAAGCACCTACGCCACCAAATGGTAAATCGTCTTGTGCCACATGGGTCAATACCGTGTTTTGCCCGAAATGCCCTGAATGAGTATGCTGTGCGACATAGTCGGCACGCGCTTGATCAAAGTCGAAATAGTATAATGCAAGTGGACGCGGACGGCTATTAATAAAGTCAATAACATCGTCAATTTGATCATATTCTAGAATTGGCAGGATTGGCCCAAAGATTTCTTCTTTCATAATCCGCATTTCAGTGGTTACACCGGTCAGTAAAGTCGGCGCAATTTTTCGAACTGCTGTTAAATCTTCATGTTCAGGATTGATTTCGATTATTTCGGCACCCTGATTAACGGCATCTTCCAAATAACCTTGCAAGCGATTGTACTGTTTGTCATTAATAATCGAGGTGTAATCTTGATTATAGGCAAAATTTGGATACATCTCTTCCACACACAGCCTAAACTGCTCGATGAATTCGGCCGTTTTACCTTTAGGCAGGAACATATAGTCAGGTGCCACACAGGTTTGACCTGCATTCCAAAGTTTACCGGCAGCCAGACGTTGCGCGACATCTTCTAAATCAATTGATGGATGAACCAGAACAGGAGATTTCCCGCCCAATTCTAGAATTACAGGCACTAAATTTTCTGATGCAGCTGCCATCACGGTTTTACCAATTTCTGTAGAACCGGTGAAAATAATTTTATCAAAAGCTAAGTGGCTAAAGGCATCAGAAATAGGACCACCCCCATTGATGACTGCAACCAATTCGATCGGAAAGGCTTCGCTTAAGGCTTTTTCCAAGGCACGACCAAAATTGCTTGATGCACTGGAGATTTTGATCATGGCATTGTTGCCGGCAGCAATTGCACAAATCAATGGACCAACCGACAATAATAAAGGATAGTTCCAAGGAGCAATAATTCCGACCACACCTAACGGCTGGTATTGAACCCAGGCTTTTGCCGGTTGATGAATAATTCCGACATGGCGTTTCGAAGGTTTCATCCAATTGGTCAAATGCTTGCTATAATATTTAATCTGTTCAAGACAGGTGAGTAATTCACCGATTTTGGTTTCGCCAATAGAACGGTTACCATAGTCTTGGTTAATTGCTTCGGCGAATTGATCTTGATATTTAACTAAGATACGTTTTAAACGTGCTAAACGATCAATACGTTCTTTTGCGCTTGGCAAAGAATGACGTTGATAGGCATGTTTTTGCTGTTCCAGCACATTATGCAAGTGCTGAATATCGAAAGAATGTGGTGTCATTGAAGTTGTTTTTGTTTGACTATTCATGACCTGCTACCATTAAATAAAAAGCGATTAAGTTAGTTTTTAGAGTAAAAGCTCTAAATAGTCAAGTTACTTTATGTGTTAGCTCGCTAACCTATTGAATAAATGGTCACTTCAGGATGTCTCACTCCAAAACGGTGAAAACCAAAGAGCGTATTTTACAGCTCAGCTTACAGTTGTTTAATGAGCGCGGTGAGCGTTCAGTTACAACCAATCATATTGCAGCTGAACTGAGTATGAGTCCGGGTAATTTGTATTACCATTTCCGTAATAAAAACGAAATTATCAAAGAGTTGATGGAGCAGTATCAAAAAGAAACTCTGGAAATGCTTGCATTGCCGGATGATCGCTTGCTCGATGCCAATGATAAGATTCGTTATTTTCAAGTGCTGAGCAGCCAGCTGTGGGCTTATCGCTTTTTGCATCGTGATGTTTATCATTTGGTTGAAAATAATGATGATTTTCGAAAAATGTATCCACGTTTTGCCGGTCAGGTGATGCAGCAGGGGCAAAAAATTTATAAAGCCTTTGTCAATGCAGGGTTAATGCAAATGACGGACTCGGAAATTGAGGCTCTGATTATTAACTTGTGGATTGTGTTGACCAACTGGACCAACTTCTTATATATGTCGGGTCATATTACCGACTCCAATACTTTAGAGGAAAAGTGGGTTTGGCAGGCATTACGTCAAATGGTATTCCTGGAAGGGGCGTATTTGCGTGGTGAAAGTCGTCAAACGTATGAACATTTGCTTGAAACGCTGGGGCCTTCAGAACTTTTTGAAAGTCTGTCTTCAAGTAAAAATCACGATGCGACATAGCCTATTTAGAAAGCCTTAAAAAAGCGTTAGAATGCTCGGCTTGTTTTTCAATTTAACTGATTAGTGATATAAACCAACATGAATATGACCACTGCCAACACAGCACGTTTACTGATTACTTGCGAGGATAAACCGGGAATCGTGCAAGCTGTATCGAGCTTTTTGTATCATCAGGGAGCAAATATTACCGCACTTGATCAATACGCGACTGAAGCTCAGGGCGGGCGTTACTTCATGCGTGTTGAGTTTGAACTGGATAACTTGCAAAGCCGCAAAGAAAATTTGACTCAAACTTTTGCGACCAATGTTGCAGAGCGCTATAACATGAATTGGCGTTTGGCTTTGGTCAGCGATGTCAAAAAAGTCGGTATTTTAGTCTCTAAAGTCGATCATGCCTTGCTTGAGCTTTTATGGCGTCATGCGCGTGGCGGTTTACCTTGTGAAATTACCAAAGTAGTGTCCAATCATGAAGATTTACGCGAGTCAGTGGAAAACTTTGGTATTCCATTTGAAGTCGTGCCGGTCAATAAAGAAAACAAACGTGAAGCTTATGCAAAAATTGATGAATTGATGCAAGGTAATGATTTGTTAGTTCTTGCACGTTATATGCAAATTCTGGATGAAGAATTTGTCAAAAAATGGGAAATGAAAGTGATCAATATTCACCATTCATTCTTGCCTGCTTTTGTTGGTGCAAATCCCTATAAACAAGCTTATGAAAAAGGTGTGAAACTGATCGGTGCTACAGCGCATTATGTGACTGCTGATCTCGATCAGGGGCCGATTATTGAGCAAGATGTAGAACGGGTAAATCACGATTTTACAGTCGATCAACTGCGTGAACTGGGACAAGACGTCGAACGAAACGTGTTGGCTCGTGCGGTAAGATGGCATCTTGAAGATCGCATTATTGTGGATGGCAACAAAACAGTTGTTTTCCAATAATAATTGTTAAAATAATTCATTCAAAAGGCGTGCTTTAGGCATGCCTTTTTTGTTTTTGATTCAAAAAACTCATCAAAACTTACGATTTAATAGTTGCAAATGAAAACACTTCTCATTTATTATTGCGTTGCTTTAATTGTATTAACCGATGAGCTTGATTGCTTAAATTTGTATAGACCTGCAATCGCTTTAATTAGGTAACTGATTTTAATGAGTCAATCTCCCGCTCTAAATATGCAAACTCCCAATCCGATGAAAAAGAAAATTATCACAGCGCTTATAGCCGTTGTGGTCGGTCACATGGGCGTATTGTGGGCGGTGGGGCAAATGAAAACCCCAGAACTCAAACCGATTGAAAAAGAACCTTTAAAAGTTCGTTTTGTTAAAATTCAAGAACCTCCAAAACCTTTGCCGCCGAAGCCAAAAGCTGAACCAAAAAAAGAGCAGCCAAAGCCTAAAGAAGTGAAAAAAGTTGAAATTGTAGAAAAACAACTTCCACCACCGCCGAAAAAGGTAGAGAAGGTTCAACAGGTTAAGAAAGCAGAAACACCAAAACCTGTAGTAAAGCCGGTTGAAGCACCACCTAAACCGACTGTCACGACAACGATTTCTGAAACTAAAGTGGTTAAACCTGTACCCGTCGCGAAACCTGCGCCGGTTGCGCCACCCGCACCTGTTACTCCACCGGCACCCGCTGCTCCGCCATCTCCAAAAAGTGTATCGATTGGTGGCTCGGGCGTGCAATGGAGCCGTTCGCCAAAACCTTCTTATAACAATAGCGATTTAGAAGGCCAGACGCGTACTGTGGTGGTACATATTGAAGCGAATGAAAAAGGGGTAATTACCTCAGCGCGTATTTCGCGTTCCAGTGGTGTACCTGCTTTAGATGACAAGATTTTGCGCTCAGTGCGTAGTTCCAAATTCAAACCGTACAAAGAAAATGGCGTGGCTTACCCAATTAGTGCTGACCAACCATTTGAATTGACATTGAATCCACACGGCTAACATTTTTTAGGAGTTCGAGTATGAACTTTTCAGTTTATTGGCAACACGCCGATGCAGTGAGTAAAACACTGTATTTCGTGTTATTGGCAATGTCGATCACGACATGGACAGTCTTCGTTTTACGTTTAATGGGGACTCGCCAACTGAAGCAACAAGCTTATGCTCAACTTTCTCAAGCGTTAAGCAAGTTAAAAGCGAAATTTGCCCCGCTCAGTTTTGAACAGCGTAAGGCTGTTGCAGAACAAGCTTTATTGCGTCAAATTTCTGCTGAAAAATCGAGTGCAGAAAAAGGTGTAGCAGTTCTCGGTACTATTGCTTCACTTGCACCGTTTGTGGGTTTGTTCGGTACAGTTTGGGGTATTTTCCATGCCTTGGTCGCAGTCGGTAAAAGTGGACAAGCCGGTTTGGCACAAGTGGCGACCCCTGTGGGTGAAGCCCTGATCATGACCGGTTTAGGTTTGGCCGTGGCAATTCCTGCAGTATTGGCTTATAATATTTGTACCCGTGTAAACCGTGGTTTATCGCATGAGTTACAAGACCAGGCACACAGTCTTTTAATTGATACCATGTTGCAACAAGATAGCACGGCTCAAGTGACTGAAGCTAAAGCAACCTCGAATCATTTGGTTGGAGGTCAAGCTTAATGGGCTTTCAATTGGGCGAAGACAACGATGTAGGCATGAATGAGATGAATCTCATTCCACTCATCGACATTATGTTGGTATTGATGATCATCTTCCTGGTGACAGCAACCGTTGCTAACCCCTCAATTCCATTAACCTTACCAAAAACCACGGCAGATATTATTGATTTGCCTCCTAAAAATGTGACCATCAGTATTAATGCGGGTGGAGACGTGGCTTGGAATGGCGATGTGCTCACGCTTGATGAGCTACAGACAAAATTTAAAGAAGCGGGTCAGGAAGAGCGTCAGCCGACCATTGTGCTGAAAGCAGATAAAGAATCACGTTATGACGCTGTTGCACAAGTGATGTCTCGTGCGAGCGAAGCCGGGCTCAGCGATATTGCTTTTGCAACTGATAACTAAGAAAAAATGTAAAAAAAGCGACCGAGAGGGTCGCTTTTTTTATGTCTAACGTTTGCTGAAAAAATGGAGTTACTCAGATTTAAGCAAATCTTGAAACTTGCTGCGTAATTTCATCAGTTTCGGTGGAATGGAAAAATTACAGTAGCCTTGAGATGGATTTCGGGCAAAGAAATTCTGGTGATATTCTTCAGCCGGATAGAACTTGGGTGCAGGACTCAGCTCAGTCACAATATTCAGGCCTTCTGCTTTTAAAGCGTCAATGGTTTGTTGTGCCTGCTGTTGCTGTTCATCATTCAGGTAATAAATCACGGAACGATATTGAGTGCCAACGTCATTACCTTGACGGTTTAATGTAGTAGGATCATGGGTAGTGAAAAATACATCCAAAAGCTGGGTAAAGCTAATTTGCGTTTCATCATAATCAATTAAAATTACTTCTGCGTGATTGGTGTCTCCACGGCAAATATCGTCATAACTTGGATTGTCGGTGTGACCACCCGCATAGCCACTGACCACTTTTTCTACGCCTTTCAACTGTAAAAATATGGCTTCAACACACCAAAAACATCCACCACCAAATAATGCCTGTTGCATGGTTTTATCCTATATTTGTTTATTATTTTTAATATATGGGTTTTTTATGAAGCTACAATGTATTTATTTATGTATTTTAAATACAAAAGCCTGCATTTTCAGGCTTTTTATCTGCATTATTTAACGGAGAACCGGACTGGTAAATTGGATGAGAAGATTTCCATGACGATCAAGCAGCTTGAGTGTTTTACCAAAGACTTGATAGTTTGCCACTTTAGTCAGTGCTTCATTAAACTGTTGCGATACATTGTGACTATCTAGACATGCCATTCTGGTGCCTGCCATTGGGCCAAGAACCAAAGTATCCCGTCCTGCCTCATAGCTCCCCATAATACGGTTACAACCATCTGCACCACTGACGCGTTTCGTTGCAGCATCAAACTGTAAGCTTGGAATATTATGTCCAGTTGGGGCTGTTTTTATTTCAGTATTGCCAATATGTGTTGCAATCCAGGTGCGGTTTTGCAGTTGCACTAAATTTGCAGTTTCAATCGTAGTAGAGGCACTCGGTGTAGTTTCACAACCGCTAAAAGCAATAGCAGCACCCAGTATGCCAACAGCAAATAATTTTTTTAACATATTGGAATTCTCGTTGTTGATTTAACTTATGTTCTATATAAACAAAAAAATAGCCAATTAACTAGCGTTAAATGTATGTTTTATATATTTTTTAGATTACCTGTTAGGGTTTATCTACAGTTATAGGTTGTGGTAAACCCTGACGAATAAGGGATGAATATTGAGTGCTGGAGATATGCTTTAATTTACTGACCCGTGGGTTGATATAAGCAACCTCATACCACTGTTGCAGGCTTAAATCGTGTGAAATGGCATTTAAGTCATACAGGTAATTGGGCAAGTATCCTGAAGCCAGCAGGCGGTAATCAGTCGGTAAGTGTCTTTTAGATACTGCTTGCACCATATCAAAAACCAGCGTAGTACAGTTACTGGTGAGGCTGTTATACCATTTCGGCTGATTTTTTAATTCATGGACTTTACGCAGATATTCTTCAAACAAGGCACGTCTTTCAGTTTTGGACATATTGACCGGAAAGAAATAGACATGTTCACCACGGACATTACTGCGGGTATAAATCAGATCCTTTTCATCTGCTGCAATCAGGCTGAGTTCATATTTTCTAAAAAAACCACCATAAGTCGAAAATTCTTCATTTTTTTGTTTGCGAACTTCAATCGAGAAGGTCAGTGGCTTGCTATTGGCAAAATCAAAGCTAACCAAGGTATGTGCAATTTGTGGTCCCATCCAATAGGAGGTGATGATATTCACACCGGTAATTTGGTTTAAATCAAAATCACGCGTTTCCCAGCGTTCATCATAACTCCCATCAGCACGCCAATTAAAATTACGTACATTGTGCAAGATGATCTTGTCATCCTCTTGTTCATAGAACAGCATTCGGGCTACTTCCGGATTCCATTCACGATCTTGTTTGGCTTCCAGGTTAAAATACCAAAATAAGCCCAGTAGAAAAACCAGGACATAAATCAGCACATCCGTATGACGGTTAAAGAAATGCTGGGTGATATAAATGCCGAGAATGCTTAAAGCAAAGATAATCCAAATGCCAATCAGTAGCCGGGTGACTAACCCACCAAAAGGTTCTTGAAACCATAAAGCAAGACACAGCCAAATAGAGGACATAATAACGAAGAGACTGAACACGGAATGGAGTAAAGCCATGCCCAGTGCAGTGAAAAATTCCCTTTTTCCAATATTATGCATATTTGACTTTATAAGTAATTATTGTCTTTATTTTCTGTAAGTTGCGAACTCAAAAGCAATCCCAGTTTTGTCGTCAATATGTTGTTCAGAAGCGACCTTTTTAAATTCAGCTGGAATTTCCGGATAATAGGCATCGCCTTGAACGTCAAGCTCGACATGGGTCAATTCCAAACGGTCGGCAATATTCATAGTCTGTTTGAAGATTTCACCGCCACCAATCACAAAGATCGCATCTGGTTTTTCTGAAGCTTGCACATCCGCTACAGCTTGAGCCAAAGCATCTTCAATAGAATAGGCCACTTTAGTTCCTTCAAATGACCAATTCATGTCCCGGGTAATCACCCAATTGACACGTTTCGGCAGAGTGCGTCCCATAGACTCTAAAGTTTTACGACCCATGACCACGACACCACCTTGGGTGATTTCTTTAAAGTGCTTGAGGTCAGCAGAAATGTGCCAAGGCAAGTCATTGTTTTTACCAATGCAGCGCTGTTGATCCATGGCTACAACATGTACAACTTCTAAGTTTTGGAAGGTCATAATTTTCCCTGTATTTTTTATACTCAGATACGTTTTCCCCCTTTGCAAAAGGGGGAATTAAAGGGGGATTTTAGAAATTAAACGGCAACCGGTGCTTTAATCCCTGGATGTGACTCATAGCCAACAATTTCGATATCTTCAAATTTAAAATCGAAGATGTCTTTCACTTCTGGATTCAGTTTTAATTGGCAAAGCGGTAATGGTTCACGACTGAGTTGCAATTTTGCCTGTTCAAAGTGGTTGGTATATAAATGGGTATCGCCACCAGTCCAGACAAAGTCACCTACAGCTAAACCACACACTTGCGCAATCATATGCGTGAGCAGGGCATAGCTGGCGATATTAAATGGCACACCCAAGAATACGTCCGCACTGCGTTGATAGAGCTGGCAAGACAGTTTGCCGTTCTGTACAAAAAACTGGAACAGGGTATGACAAGGCGGAAGAGCCACAGTTCCTGCTTCATTTGGATTCCATCCCGACACGATTAAACGGCGTGAATTTGGATTGGTTTTAATTTCATTAATCAACCATTCAATTTGATCAAAACCATCTTGCTCATATAAACCATTTTCTTTTTTGGTAGCACCAAAGTTACGCCATTGATGACCATAAACTGGACCCAATTCGCCTTCAGGACGACCAAAACTGGCAGTTTGTTCTGCAGTTGCCCATTCATCCCAAATTGAAACTTTGTTGTCCTGTAGATATTTGACGTTGGTATCACCCTTTAAGAACCATAACAGTTCAATCACGATAGAGCGGAAATGGACTTTTTTGGTGGTCAATAAAGGAAAACCTTTGGAAAGATCAAAGCGCATTTGATGACCAAATACAGAACGTGTACCTGTACCGGTACGGTCGCCTTTGTCACCACCGTTGTCGAGGATATGTTGTAAAAGGTCTAAATACTGACGCATGTCTCTCTCATTAGAATCTGGTTTATGTCTCTATCATTAGAATCTGTTTGATAACTCTAATTTTAGAATCTGTTGGCTAACCCTACATATTAGCCTTTTTTTACAGAAAACTGTATCTCATCAAATCTGAGGAAATTAAAAATACATTTAGATTTATTTTAAGTTAGTGATTTTAAATTTTTTTAGTATTTTTTTTGAATCTGATATGAAGGATTGATCTTCAGCCTAATAATGTTTGACTAAAAATTATAACGAACAATAGAAATCTATAAAAATTTCTGTGGATTGTATTTCAGCAGGCTATTTTTAAGTTCGAGCGAGAAGAATCCTTTGAAAGACAAACTGAAACATAGGTATTAGGAAATGGATTATCTGAATACAGAAATAAATTCATAGGTGAGCATACTCACAGTTCCTATTTGTCGTTTCTTAAAGTAAAAATTAGCTAAACAGAATATCAATCTAATTTTGAACTATATGGATGATAGAAGGATTTAAAACTGATTATTTTTTTATTTTAAGATTCATTAAAGTTTGAATGATTTAAATATGACTTTAAATTACGGGGAAGAATTACAAATATAAAAATTAACAAAAAATAATCAGTTAAGTTAATTTAAAGCGATTTATTTATATTTAATTACATTTATTGCATGAAAAATCACATTTGACAAGGTACTATCTTTGCCGTCGAAATGAGTGAAAAGCCCGAATTATAAGGGTTAGGAGTAGTTGTAAAGAATGCTGTATGATCATAATGTAAACATGAATGAAGTCTATGCTCCTGTCCAAACAAATATCGTAATTCGTTCCCAATCTGGTAACAATTCTAATAAAAATACAGAGTCCAAATCCGTTCAAGCCTTTCCGAAAAAGAACATCGTTGTAAGCAATGGGCAGCGAATTGATGTTGATAAATTCACGAATTTCTTGCAAGGTATTAGTTCATACAGTAGTTCACAAAAATGTGCCAAAAGTATCCGACTTGCTTTGGAGTCAGCAGGGGCAAGGTTCCAAAGTCATCCCGTTGCTGCCGCAGACTGGGGCAATACTTTAACGAAAATTGGCTATCGACAAATTAATCCTAAATTTGATGCTCCGAAAGAAGGCGATATTTATATTATCGATCGAACCGGAAAACATGTTTATGGACATATTGCAGGGTTTAATGGCACGCAATGGGTATCCGACTTTAAGCAAAAAAGTTATGACGTTTATAATGAAAAAGGGCTGACCTATAAATATTATCGTCCGAGTTTTTAAAGTTTTTCTATAAACATTAGATCTCTTTCATAAATCAAAAAATATTCAATATTAGATTTTTTAAATCAGCACGGCCTCATTTGATTGATTTAATTTTTTTACCTTATTGTAGGCATTCATGTCACGCTCATGACTCTAATATTTGCTAAAAATCTATTTTCGATTTTGGTTTTTAAAATGATTTATGGAAGAAGTTTATTGATTCAATAAGAAAAGCCTTCGTAGGATAATGCTGATTAGTTAATGTCCTAAAACATAAATATTTTTATATTTTAAAATATTATGCTGGAGTCTTTTCTTTATTAAGTCAAACGTTTGCAGCTCAAATGCTACTTTTCTTTCGGAATGAGCAACATTGTTGTGCAAGGTCAAACCATCTTGCGAATATGTGAAAAAACATTTTCGGCTATTCTCACCGTCAAAACTCGTTCACTACCCTCTTATGACAAATCTATCGCAGAAACAGTTTCTTTTAAGATAATCCTGACTCAAACAGTTGCGGATGACCTTTCTGTGTATCTAATAACATTTCAAGTTTAAAAATAGAAAATGCCAGTCAATTTCTTAATTGACTGGCATTGCTTCGCAGAGGCTTTTTATGGCCTGAGTTAAGGTAGCTGTTTGATTGGACTACCACCCAAGGCTTGCATCAAGGTCACATAGGCATTGTATTGACTCTGCTTGGTTTGTACCAAAGACAAACGGGCATTACGTGTGGTTTCCTGGGCATCGAGCAGGTTTTTAAGTGCAATTGCGCCGTTACGGTATCGTACTTCAGTTAATCGCTCAGTTTTCTCGGCCAGTTGTACATTACGTTCTTGTAAGGCCACCTGTTTGTTTAATTCGGTACGTGCCGAGAGTGCATTTTCAACATCTGCAAAAGCCTGATACAAGGTTTGACGGTATTGAATAATCGCTTTTTCATAATCCAGATCACTAATCGCTAAATCTTTCTTCATATCGTTATATTGCAAGAAAGGTAAGCTGAGACTGGCACCCAAAGTTAAAGCCGGATTCTGTAATAGATTGGTTAAAGAGGTACTTGAAGCACCTAAATTTCCGGTTAGATTAATTGAAGGGTAATAACTGGCTTTGGTGGAATCTTTGCTGGCCAAAGCCTTACGTAAACGTAGTTCAGCGGCCTGTAAGTCTGGGCGACGTGACAGCAAGTCTGCTGGCAAGCCGGCTGCAATGCTCGGCAAAGCTATACGCGGTAAGCGCTGCGGTTCGGCTATATTCAGTTGCTGTACAGGTTGATTCATCAAAACAGCTAAAGCCGTTCTGGTTTCCACTTTTTGCTGCTCAATCTGGCTCAACGTCGCTCTCTGGCTTTGAACAGACTGTTCAGCAGAAGTTAAATCCAGACCAGAAACCGCCCCGGCACGATACTGTATGCGCACCAGTTCATACGTCTTTTGCGTACTGGCCAGGTTTTGCTGTGCAACGGCGTAACGCTCGTTCAGATAACCCAATTGCCAGTATAAATTGGCAGTCGTTGCCACCAGACTTTGTGCAGTACTTTGCAAATCCTGTTCAGTTGCTAAAGCTTCCCATTTAGTTGCTTCAGTTTGACGAGCCAGTTTTCCGAATAAGTCCAGTTCATAGCTTACACCGCCACTTAAAGACAAGCCACGCGACGAATCATCACCTGAATTTAAGTCAATCGTATGTCCTGCCGATACGCTTGAACTGACACGTGGACCTTGCTGATTTTTTGCCAAACCAGCTTGTAAACGAGCTTGCTGCAAGTTAATCCCCGCCACTGCTAAATCACTATTGCTCGCTAAAACTTGATTAACCAGTTGATTCAGCTGAGTATCGCCAAATAAGGTCCACCATTGGTCTGCATAGACATCGGCATGCACTTGCTGACTCATGGCTTTGCTGTTCTGGAAGTTGCTAGGAATATTTACGGCAGGTTGCTCATACGGTGTTTTCACCACCGCAGCACAACCGACCAGCGAACCAGTTAAAATAAGGGCAGTGGCAAGTTTGGTAAAATTCATTTGCATTCTAAGTATCCTTATTCGCGAGAAAGTGCATCAACAGGATTGAGCTGTGCTGCATTACGGGCAGGGATAAAGCCGAAGATAATCCCGATCATGCTGGAACAGACAAAGGCTGCAATAATCGAAGTGGTTGAGTAAGCCATCTGGAAAGTACCGCCAGCAAAATGACCAATCAGCTGTCCAATCCCTAAAGATAACAGTACCCCTAAGACACCGCCTAAAATACACACCAACACCGCTTCAATCAGGAACTGCTGCAAAATGTCACTTTGACGTGCACCGACCGCCATACGCACCCCAATTTCTTGGGTTCGTTCAGTCACCGAAACCAGCATGATGTTCATGACTCCAATACCGCCCACAATCAGGGAAATCACCGCAATCGCAGAAACCAGTAAGGTCATAGTTTGCGTGGTTTGCTGAATGGTTTCACGGATACTGTCGGAGTTTTGGGTAAACACATCTTGCGCACCGTGACGTTGTACCAATAAATTTAAAATGGCATTTTCAGCGGCAGCACTTGGGTATTCATCTTTAATCCGCACAATAATGTTACGCACATTGGACTGACCCAGCATGCGGCTCATGACCGTCGAGTAGGGCAGATAAACATTTAGGCTGTCTGAGTTACCCATCATCGATTTTTGCGCTTCAATCACGCCAATAATACGACTCGGTACACTGCCCAATAAAATGACCTGACCCACCGGATTGGTGCCATCATTAAAGAAAGTATTCTTGGTGTTGTTATCAATTACAACATCCTGGGCACGTTCAGTGACTCCTTCTTTGTCAAAAGGTTGTCCGGATTCGAAGGTCATACCTTTTACATAGAAGAAATCTTCACTGACGCCATTCACGGTAGCTGAAGCTTCGGTATCTTTAAAGCGTGCAGTAACACTACTGGTGACCGACGGACTGACCCCGTCGACATAGGGTTGTTCAGCCAAAGCTTCAGCATCGGCAGGAACCAAGGTTTTGACTTGGGCTGTTTTGGAGTTGTCACCAAAACCACGTCCTTGGAATACGGTAATGGTATTGGTGCCAAGGCTACTGATATTTTCCAGAATCTGTTTCTGCGAGCCATTTCCTAGTGCCACCACTGAAACCACCGATGCAATCCCGATAATAATCCCGAGCATGGTCAGGAAGGTACGCATACGATGAGCATTCATGGCAAGCAGTGCCATGCGGAAGGCTTCGGCCAGTCGGTCGGCAGCAGAACGCCAAGACGGGGTTTTCTTTTGTGGGGTGCGGTCAAGCTGCTGCTTTTTCAGCACTTCGCCGTCCGTTTCAGGCACATTGGCCCGATCCGAAATAATATTCCCGTCACTGATTTCAATAATGCGCGAGGCATTTTTCGCCACATTATGATCGTGGGTGACTAAAATGATGGTATGACCTTTGGCATTCAGTTCACGTAAAATACGCATCACCTCAATACCACTGTTTTTATCCAATGCACCTGTTGGTTCATCGGCCAGAATCACATCACCACCGTTCATCAGGGCACGTGCAATGGAGACACGTTGCTGCTGACCACCGGAAAGCTGGCTGGGACGGTTCTGGATTTTTTCAGCCAAACCTAGGTCCGAGAGCAGTTCGGTTGAACGTTGCTGACGGGCTGAAGCATCTACACCGGCGTAAATGGCCGGAACTTCAACGTTACCTGCTGCAGTTAAATCACCGAGTAAATGATAGCGCTGGAAAATAAAACCGAAATATTCACGGCGCAGTTGCGCCAGTTCATCCGGTTCCAATTTGCGTGTTTCCCGCCCTTTAACCTGATAGCTACCCGCAGTCGGTTGATCTAGACAACCGAGGATGTTCATGAGGGTTGATTTCCCCGAACCGGATTGCCCGACAATGGCCACCAGTTCTCCGGGGTAAATCTCTAAATTAATGCCCTTCAGAATCTGAATGGTGTTTTCCCCGGCAGGGAATTCACGAGTCAGATCTGTGACCTTGAGCAAAGGTTGTTGATCTTGACTCATCATTACATTCTCATTGGGCCAGCACCACCGCCAGAACGGTTACTACTACGTTTTGCAGAATCATTCGAGGTATCGGAAGCATCTGCAATCACCACTTTGTCACCTTGTTTCAAGCCTTTAATCACTTGAGCGGTTACACGGTTATTTAAACCGACCAAGACTGGTTGCGGTTTTGCAGTACCATCGGCCTGAACCACGCGAACCATTGACATAGAGGCTTTGCCTTGTTCAATCAGTGATTTTTCTTCAGCAGACAGTTCTAAGCGTTTTGGACGTTCAGTTTTAGCTTGATCTGTATCCGTTGGTTTTTGTTCTTTAGCTTTATCTGGATTACGATCAGCACGTTTGCCTTGAGGACGGTTTGAGCTTTGTAAGGCCGCTGCAGGAACTGTTAAGGTGTTTTTTGCTTCACTGAGTACGATATAAACCTGTGCTGTCATATCAATACGTAACTTGCCATCTTCATTTGGTACATCAAATAAGGCGTTGTAATACACTGCAGAACTTGAAGATGAAGTTGAGCTGTTATTGGTTTCAGTATTAATTGAATTCGGTGCAGGTTCTACCTGGCGTAGTTTTGCATAATGTTTTTTGTCGCTATTTCCCAAGGTAGTGAAATAAACGGTTTGTCCTTCTTCAACTTTCATCACGTCGGCTTCTGAAATTTCAGCCTTAATGGTCATAGTGTCGAGTTTGGCCAATTTAACAATAGTCGGTGCACTTTGATTGGCATTTACGGTCTGACCTTCTTCGGTCACAATCGCCACAATAGTGCCATCCATAGGCGCAACAATCTGGGTATAGCCCAAATCTTCTTTGGCCGTTGCCAAGGTTAAGCGAGATTGTTCAATTTGTGCATTAATCGCCAGAATGTCGGCTTGAGCTGTTTTATAGCTGGCCAATGCTGATTCTAATTCAGCACGTGAAGTTGCATCTTGTGCATACATAGCTTGCTGCCGTTGATATTCAGCTTGAACTTTGGCTAAGTTTGCTTGTTTGACTGCGAGTTGCGCTTGTTGATTTTTAATACTCGCTTCAGCCGTTTTAAGATCATTTTCCTGGCGAATTGAATCAATTCGAGCAATCAGTTGACCTTGTTTCACTTGGTCGCCCAATTGCACATACATTTTCTTAACCTGACCGGAAACCTGTGCACCAACGCTAACCATTTTGGTGGCTTCAAGTACACCTGTTGCAAGTACCGAGTCTTCAATATCGCCGCGGCTGACTTCGCTGGTAATGTATTGAGGGGGTTGCTCTTTAGGTTTTAAGAAATACCAGGCGGTAAGAGCGATAGCAAGAATGCAAACCACCGCGACAACGATTTTGGACGGTTTTATTTTTGGCATGGTGAGCAGGTAAATGAATAGAATTGAACAGATTATAAAAGCTAAATGAGGATAAAACGTGAATTTTTTAATAACAAATGAGAATTGTTATTGATTTCTTGGACAAATTTTTATGTGTAAACTGAACTTTTTTGATTGAAAAAGATATTAAAAGGCAAGTATTAAGTCTGAAAAACAACCAGCCAAACCGTCAGCATTTGGCTTTATTCTGAAAATAAACTTTGACCACACATGCTGCTAATGGCTTGCAAGACCAGATGTTCAGGATTCTCTTTTCCTAGCCCTTTAATGGATGCATCAATACGTAACAGCAACGAAGGCCAAGTTAAAAAGTTATTTGGGTTCAGTCGTCTTAAAGCCTGTTGATATTGACTGACCTTATTTTTCCAAATCCCGAGTTGCAAGGCATTTTGCGGTTGTTCAAACAGCTGCATCAGTAGGCGCATTTCTTTACTGATGCTCCATAAAATCAGACTCATCGGCTCACCTGAGGCAATTAAATATTGAAAAATTTTAATTGCCTGAGCCAGATTTCCGGCAAGCACGGCATCGTTTAAGTCATAAGTGGTGTAACGGGATTGATCTTGTAAACAGGAATACAAATGCTCAATCTGGATTAGATCGACATCGGCAAAAGTATCACTGACGCGCATTAAACTGTTTTTGGCTGCGAGCAAGTTGTGCTCATGATGTTGTTCAAGCCACTGCCACGCATCATTGGCGAGTTTAATCCCGAGCTTTTCTGCCTCAAGCCCTAAAATCCGTTGTCGGTCTTGTGGATAATTGGCTGTGAGAGGAACGGTCACCCCGTTGGCATCCACCACTTGGAAAAAACTTGATTTTAAGCTGCTACTGTCCTGTTTGGGCATCACCACAAGCAACAGGTTTTGTTCATTGTGCTGAATATAGCTTTTCAGTTGCTTGATGCCATTCGCATCGGGTTTAATATTGCCATGCACTTCAATGGCAAGTTGATTAGAAAAAAGCGATAAACTATTTAAAGCATTAAAGACAGTTTTCCAGTCGCTGACATTGTTAATGTCATAGCGTTGACGTTCAATTTCCTGTGTATGCCAGCTTTTTCGAAAAGCATCCAGTAAGTTTTGCTCAAGCAATGGCTCTTGACCATACATAATCCAGGCACCGCGAGCTTCATCAACACGTTTTAGTGCTTGAGGATAGTCAAGTTTCATAGCGCTTAATTTCTATTTTTAAGGTTGGGTGGTTGAAGCTGCTGGTTTGGTCACGACTTTCGGTAAACGGTTCGATGAAATCTGACGCACAATTTGCTGTGCAATATCATCAACAATAACTTGATTGAGATATTTCTGTTCTTGGTCATCGGTGTTTACGGTTGCGACATCATATTGATAGCTGCGTGAAGCGGTCAGGGTACGTGGTTCAGTCACGGGATTACCTTGCGCATCTTCAATACGGAAAGTCACAGTTAAGCGAAGCAAGGTTTCAATCAATTTACCGTTTAGTTCATGACGTTGAGGCGTGTACTCGAGTACATGTAACACATAAGCATCTGGATTGTTGCTGAGTTGTATACCGGTTGCACCCAAATAAATGGCAAGTTTTTCGTGTAATTCTTCTGTGTCATTTGGAAGTGCTAAACTCATTTTTGAGTATGCAACAGGGGCTGTGCTCGGGTTAGTCCCTTTTAGGTGAAAACCGCAACCGACTAAGCTGGCACTTAGACCCAAAGTTAATACAACTGCTGCAACACGTTGAACTAAATGCATGCTTATTCCTCTGTTTATCCCAAAGATGGGTAAATGAATTTCTGAGTTGATTGTAAAGTCAAAGCCCGTTGGCTGGCAACGGGCTTTGTTTAGCTTTTGTTTTATCTTAAATTTTAATCTCCCTTTTCCAAAGGGGGGCTGGGGCTTCCCATGCTTTGAATTGGTTCTAGCCAGTACAGTTCCTCCCTTTATCAAAGGTGAGGAGCATGCTCCGCAAGGGTAGGGATTTTAAATAAGAATTAAACCACCAAGTTCACTAACTTATTTGGAACAACAATTTCTTTCTTGGTTGGACCAGTCAAGAACTGTTGAATTTCTGGTAATGCTTTTGCTTGCGCCAAGATATCATCTTTCGATGCATCGACAGACACTTCCAATTTACCACGAAGTTTACCATTGACTTGAACCACAATCGTTTGAGTATTGCGGGTTAACGCAGATTCATCAACGACAGGGAATAAAGCAGTGGTGAGCTCAATGCCAAATTCATTCAATAAGGTTTGACTTAAATGAGGCGCAAATGGCGCTAACAAAGTCAGAAGGGTGGTGATAGATTCACGTGCTACAGCAGCATCATTATCATCTTTCGCTTCAAACTTGTTGTTGGCATTTAACAGTTCCATCATTGCTGCAATAGCCGTATTAAATGCATGACGACGATCTAGGTCATCACCGACTTTTTGAATAGTTTCATGCGTTTTACGGCGTAAATCTTGTGCATCTTTTGATAAATTTGCTTTATCAATCGTGCTAGCGCTATTGCCTTGTTCAAGGAAACCTGTCGCTAAACGCCATACACGTTTCAAGAAACGGTGCGCACCTTCAACGCCTGCATCAGACCACTCTAATGATTGATCCGGCGGTGCAGCAAACATCATGAATACACGTGCAGTATCTGCGCCGTATTGATCAATAATGGCTTGCGGGTCGATACCGTTGTTTTTCGATTTCGACATTTTCTCTTGACCGCCAACCACAACTTCCTGACCGTCACCTTTATATTTTGCTGAAAGAACACGACCTTTTTCGTCTTTTTCTAACTCGATTTCCGCTGGGTTAAACCAGGTTTTCTTACCAGATTCTGCTTCACGGTAGAATGTATCTGCAAGTACCATCCCTTGAGTGAGCAAGTTGGTGAACGGCTCGTTACCTTGTACCACACCTTCATCACGCATTAATTTATGGAAGAAACGTGCGTACAGTAAATGTAGAATCGCGTGTTCAACACCACCGATGTATTGGTTCACTGGAAGCCAAGATTGTGCAGCCTCGGGTTTCACCATACCACCCGTAAAATCTGGAGATGCATAACGTGCGTAGTACCAAGAAGATTCTACAAAGGTATCTAAGGTATCTGTTTCACGACGAGCATCCGCGCCACAGCAAGGGCAAGCCGTTTCATAGAATTCAGGCATTTTGTTGAGTGGGTTACCTGAACCATCAGGAACCACGTCAGTCGGAAGAATCACTGGAAGCTGTTCTTCAGGTACAGGCACCTGACCACACGTTTCACAGTTGATCATTGGAATTGGACAACCCCAATAACGCTGACGCGACACACCCCAGTCACGTAAACGGAACTGAACTTTGGTATTTGCCAGATTTTGTGGTTCTAATTTTGCAATAAAGGCATCAAAAGCACTCTGGAAATCTAAACCGTCAAACTCACCCGAGTTAACCAGTTTGCCTTCTTTAGAACCGTACCATTCTTGCCATTGGGTTGAGTCAAAGTCTGCATCGTCTGCGCCTTTGGCATCAATCACTTGCTTGATGGTTAAACCGTATTTATTGGCAAATTCGAAGTCACGTTCATCGTGTGCTGGAACTGCCATTACCGCGCCTGAACCGTATGACATCAATACATAGTTAGCAATCCACACTGGAACAGCTTCACCCGTTACAGGATGCTTAACAGAAAGACCTGTTGCCATACCTTTTTTCTCGGCAGTCGCAAGATCTGCTTCGGCAACAGAACCCATACGGCATTCTTCAATGAATGCAGCCAATTCAGGGTTACCTGCTTCTGATTGAAGAGCAGCAGCTTTCAGTGCCATTGGATGTTCAGCGGCAACCGCAACATAAGTTACACCCATCAAGGTATCGCCACGTGTGGTATAAACTGTTAAATCATCGGCATAGATTTCTGGATTTGTTGACGGGAAAGTGATTTCCATACCTTGAGAGCGACCGATCCAGTTACGTTGCATGGTCAACACTTGTTGAGGCCAGCCGTCTTTAAGTGAATCTAAATCGTCTAGTAATTCTTGTGCATAATCGGTAATGCGGAAGTAATACATTGGAATATCACGTTTTTCAACCAATGCACCTGAACGCCAGCCGCGACCATTTTCAACCTGTTCATTCGCCAAAACAGTTTGATCAACCGGATCCCAGTTCACTGTTGAAAGTTTGCGATAAATCAAACCTTTCTTATAGAGCTGTACGAATAACCATTGTTCCCAGTGGTAATACTCTGGCGTACAGGTTGCAAATTCGCGATCCCAATCCACGGAAAGGCCAAGCTTTTTCAATTGATCGCGCATGTATGCAATATTTTCAAAAGTCCATTTTGCAGGAGCAACCTGATGGGCAATGGCTGCGTTTTCTGCAGGTAAACCGAACGCATCCCAACCCATTGGTTGCAGTACAGTTTCCCCTTTTAAACGGTGGAAACGGCTGATCACGTCACCAATGGTATAGTTACGCACATGACCCATATGCAGCTTGCCACTTGGATAGGGGAACATCGAGAGGATATAACGATGTGGACCTTCTACAGTGTCGGCAACTTTAAAGGCTTTGCGAGTTTCCCAGTCTTGTTGGACATTTGGCTCAATCGCACTAGCTTGATATTCAGGGTCAATGTGAGTAGTCATAAACGTAATTAAGAACAACGGTTAAAAGTTTGTTGCACAGCATAGCGCAAAATGCACCTAAAAGTGAATTTTGCGGCGATGGATAAATAAGAAAAATATTGAAGTTTTTGGATAAATATTAGCGGGTGAATTTATATAGCCAAATCGGTCATCGTGCCGAAGGTGCTGAAGTGTCAGTTGACGTTGGAGTAGATGTTGGGGTAGGTGCTTGGATAACTGGAGTTGTAGTGGGTGGCGGTAAAACAATAACTTTTTCGCCTGACACTATGGTGGTGTTTTGAGTCGGCTGTTCTATGGTCTTGATATTTTCAGGTGCCGATTGGCTAGGCGTTGAAGAACGAGTAACACCATAGGTATCCACTTTCCCTTTTTTCTTGGCCGATTTTGGTGGAGGAGAGGTGGTATAGTGCGTAGAGCCTTTGGCATCGACCCATTTATAATATTCTTTGGCAAAACCAGTGGTGGAGCTTAGACTGAAGGTAACGCATGCAGCCATGAATCCAGTTTTAATGAAAGATGATGACATAATGAATAAGTTCCTAGAATAATCAGTCAGTTATAAAGTATAAAATATAGTCATATTCTATGTGTTCTATTTTATATGATTTTCATTTAATTGCAGAAAAAAAAGATAAGCTGATGAATGATATGGGTTGTTGAGTTCTGCACGAACATATTCTATTTTGGCAGTAATTTTTTAAATATAAGACTGTTCTATGTTGATTGATTTATGCTCTTTTGAGTACTGTGGCTAATATAAAAATAAAGACAAAATATTAGGTAAATGACAGCATTACTTTAAATTTTTATCAATGAGAAGGAATCTGCAAAGCAATAACACATTAAAATTATTTATTTAATTTATAATATTTTTTTATTACAAAGTGATTGGTTTTTCTCATTAAATCTGCAATAAACAAATAAACTGTAAAATCATGCATAAAGCTTAAAAAATAGACGGTCTGTAAATAATCAAGAAAAAGCTAATTTTTAAACTTGACTTTAATAGTCGAAACCACAAAAATGCTGACTGTAGTTTTATATGCGTTGATTTGATCACCCTTCGAATCAGCGTCATTTTAGCAGTGGACTTCCTCTCTAGCCGAGAAGTTGAACAAAGCCAACAAAATGTGTTTATCCCAACATGTTTTAGACCTCATATTGCTCAAACAGCAGTCAGGTCAGATTTTTTTCCTATTGCTATGAAAACTATGAAATTTGTGTGCTATAACAGTGCAGACAGTTAATGAATTAACCACTACAAATGCCCTCCATTTGTTAGTGAAAAGATTAGGGTGAATCACGTTGGAACTTTTATCTGGTGGTGAAATGCTCGTTCGCGCATTGGCGGACGAAGGCGTTGAACATTTATTTGGATACCCAGGCGGCGCAGTACTACATATTTACGATGCGCTCTTTCAACAAGACAAAATCAATCATTACCTCGTGCGTCATGAGCAAGCTGCTGGTCACATGGCAGATGCCTATTCACGTGTAACAGGTAAAACTGGTGTCGTTCTCGTTACATCAGGTCCAGGTGCAACTAATACAGTAACGCCTATTGCAACCGCATATATGGACTCAATCCCGATGGTGATTTTGTCTGGTCAGGTTGCAACACATCTAATTGGTGAAGATGCATTCCAAGAAACAGACATGGTTGGTGTTTCTCGTCCAATCGTGAAACATAGTTTCCAAGTGCGTCATGCCAGTGAAATTCCTGGAATTATTAAAAAAGCATTCTATATCGCCTCTTCAGGTCGTCCAGGTCCTGTGGTTGTTGATATTCCTAAGGATGCAACCAATCCTGCAGAAAAATTTGCTTACGAATATCCTGAAAAAGTGAAGATGCGTTCGTATCAACCACCGCATCGTGGTCACTCGGGTCAAATCCGTAAAGCGATTGAAGAATTGATTAGTGCTGAACGTCCAGTCATCTATAGTGGTGGCGGTGTGGTACAGGGTAATGCATCTGAGTTACTTACCGAGCTTGCACATCTTCTAAACTTCCCGGTAACCAATACCCTTATGGGCTTAGGTGCGTTTCCGGGTAATGATGAGCAGTTTATTGGTATGCTGGGCATGCACGGCACCTATGAAGCCAACATGACCATGCACAATGCAGATGTAATTTTGTGTATCGGTGCGCGTTTTGATGACCGTGTAACCAACAATCCAGCAAAATTCTGTCCAAATGCTAAAGTGATTCATATTGATATCGATCCAGCGACGATTTCAAAAACCATCATGGCGCATATTCCAATCGTGGGTGCAGTAGAACCTGTACTTCAAGAGATGTTGGTTCAATTGAAACAAATGAATGTTTCTAAGCCAAATCCTGAAGCGATTGCTGCATGGTGGTCTCAAATCAATGAATGGCGCAAAGTCCATGGCTTGCGTTATGAACCAGGTGTTGACGGTGTAATGAAACCACAACAAGTGGTTGAGGCACTTGATCGCGTCACCAACAGTGAAGCCATCATTACTTCAGACGTAGGTCAGCATCAAATGTTTGGTGCAAACTACTATACATACAAACGTCCACGTCAATGGATCAATTCTGGCGGTTTGGGAACAATGGGTGTGGGCTTGCCATACGCCATGGCGGCGAAACTTGCATTCCCTGATCAGCAAGTGGTGTGTATTACTGGTGAAGCCTCGATTCAGATGTGTATCCAGGAATTATCGACATGTAAGCAATATGGCTTAAATGTAAAAATCCTCTGCTTGAATAACCGTGCCCTAGGTATGGTGAAACAGTGGCAGGATATGAACTACGAAGGTCGTCATTCAAGCTCTTATGTTGATTCATTGCCAGATTTTGCCAAATTGATGGAAGCATACGGTCACGTCGGTATTCAAATTGACCATGCAGATGAGCTTGAGTCTAAGCTTGCAGAAGCAATGGCAATCAATGATAAATGCGTATTCATCAATGTTATGGTTGATCGTTCAGAGCATGTGTATCCAATGCTGGTTGCTGGTCAGTCTATGAAAGATATGTGGTTAGGAAAAGGAGAGCGCACAAAATGAGACACATAATTTCTGTACTCGTTGAAAACGAAGCTGGTGCGCTTTCTCGCTTGGTGGGTTTATTTTCTCAACGTGGTTATAACATTGAGACTTTGAACGTTGCACCGACTGAAGATCCAACCATGTCGCGTTTGACTCTGACCACGTATGGTGATGATCATAAAATTGAACAAATCACCAAACAGCTCAACAAGCTGGTTGAAGTTGTAAAGGTTGTAGATTTGTCGGAAGGTGCACATATTGAGCGTGAACTGATGTTGATTAAAGTGAAATCACTTGGATCAGCACGTGCAGAGATCAAACGTACGGCAGACATTTTCCGCGCTCAAGTTGTTGATGTAACACCGACAACCTATACCATTCAAATTGCGGGAACCACTGAAAAGCTAGATGGTTTTATTGATGCTCTAGCGGAAAATACCATTCTTGAAGTGGTACGCTCTGGCGTTTCAGGTATCGCACGCGGCGAAAAAGTTTTAACTATTTAACAGATTTTAATTTTATTCACACATTCTGCTCATCTTGTAGGTGAGGTTCTAAGCCAATGAATACCAATAACATCATTGGCTTGGATAAAAGGAAACAAAAGCATTTAAGCGGAGACAGCAATGCAAATTTTTTACGATAAAGACTGTGACTTATCTATCATCCAAGGCAAAAAAGTAGCGATCATCGGTTACGGTTCACAAGGTCATGCACATGCGCTTAACCTTAAAGACTCTGGCGTTGATGTAACTGTAGGCTTACGTGCTAACTCTACTTCTTGGAAAAAAGCTGAGAATTCAGGTCTTAAAGTTGCTGAAGTTCCTGCTGCTGTAGCGCAAGCTGACGTAGTAATGATCTTGACTCCAGATGAATTCCAATCACAACTTTACCGTGACGTGATTGAGCCAAACATCAAGCAAGGCGCGACTTTAGCATTTGCTCATGGTTTCTCTATTCTTTACAACCAAGTTGTGCCACGTGCTGACTTAGACGTAATCATGGTTGCGCCTAAAGCACCTGGTCATACAGTACGTTCTGAATACCAACGTGGTTCAGGTGTGCCTGACTTAATCGCGATTCACCAAGATGCGTCTGGTAATGCACGTAACGTTGCGCTTTCTTACGCTTCAGGCGTGGGTGGTGGTCGTACAGGTATCATCGAAACTTCATTCCGTGAAGAAACTGAAACTGACCTTTTCGGTGAGCAAGCAGTTCTTTGTGGTGGTGCGGTTGAATTGGTTAAAATGGGCTTCGAAACTTTGGTTGAAGCTGGTTATGCGCCTGAAATGGCTTACTTTGAATGTCTACACGAACTTAAATTGATCGTTGACTTGATGTTCGAAGGCGGGATCGCGGACATGAACTATTCAGTATCTAACAATGCTGAATATGGCGAATACGTAACCGGTACTGAAGTAATCAACGAACAGTCTCGTGAAGCGATGCGTAATGCGCTTAAACGTATCCAGTCTGGTGAATATGCGAAAATGTTCATCCAAGAAGGTGCGTTGAACTACCCATCTATGACTGCACGTCGTCGTCAAAACGCGGCTCACGGTATTGAAGTAACGGGTAACAAACTTCGTTCTATGATGCCTTGGATTCAAGCAAATAAAATCGTAGACAAAGAAAAGAACTAAGTTCTAATTTCTAAGTCAAAAAGCCTTTGTTTTATAACAGAGGCTTTTTTTATACAAAGTTGTGCTTTTCCTCCTTGCACTTTGTTCAAAGCAATGCCTTGTCCTCGTTCATATCTTGGATTCAAGCAAATAAAATCGTAGACAAAGAGAAAAACTAAATTTTCTTTCTGTTTCAAAGATACAAAAAGGCCGCTCAATTGAGCGGTTTTTTTGTGATACAGTACTCATAATCGTCTGCATTATTGAGTGTGCTGAACAATGAAAACTAAGTTATTGCTTTGTATTGCTGCGTTGGCTTTTTCCAATCTCAGTACTGCTGAAACAGTTTTAAATGCTCCAGAATACAAACCACTCAATAACGTTCGTGTTTCCATGCAACGCATGTTGCGTTCAAGTGAGGGAAGATATTTTCTCAGCTTATATGCAGGTGTCTGGAATCCACATGCCACGCTATATGACCTTGTTGAAGAGCAGACAATCAATTTAAAAGGATCGCAAAAAGGAGATCAGCTGAATTTAAAATCTGTTGATGTTGATTCTGAAAATAGAATAAATAAGACTTATCAATTATCGGGGATGCTGAATGCCAATAGCGGTGATCTGAAGGCGATGTTTGCTGAAGGTAATGATGCTTTGGGAAAATCTATTCAGTTTGAGCCTGCAATAAGGGTTTCTGATAAACCTAATTTCATTTTTAAATTTTATGGTCTAGAAGATATTAACCAGCCCTATGGTTCATTACTCAAACGTTTAGATATAGTGAATAAAAATAATAATAATGTTGTACAAACTCTAACAGGATTTACCGCATTTCCGAAAAGTATCGGTTATATGGATGTTAATTTCGATGGATATTACGACATCGTTTTATCCGATATTTCAGAGGAACACACTATTCAGGATAAGCGTTATATTTACTGGATGTATAACCCTAAAACCCAACAGTTCCAGCGCTCACCACAACTTGAAAAAATCGTGGGATTTCCAAAATTACATGGAGAAAAACAACAAATTGATTTTGGGGAGGGGCAGTTATATCAAGTGAAAAATGGCTTATTGAATCGGATGGAATGAGCGGAAATTTTTAACAGTTTAATAGAGAAAATGGATTTAAATCAAATTAAGTGTTTAAGCTAAATAATTTATAATATTAAGTTTTATATAAAGCAGATTGAAAATTCATTTTTATTAAAAACATTGGTTTTAAAAATTTAATCATTTAAAATGATTGGTTACTCTTCCAGGCTTATATAAATGATAAAATAGTCTTAATTAAATAAATATTAACAAGATATTTTATATAAATATTTATTTAATATAATAGATTTTTCTAGAGAGAAATGATTAAATATTATCTGCCTAATTAAAATAAGTACGGTTACTTATTGCCTTTAAAATCTTGGAATTAAATAAAAATAACCAATAAAATAAAATCATAATAAATATTTTTTATTAGGGTGACATTTATTAATTATTTAAGTTGTTCGTGTCTTTTTGCTTTAAGAGTTGAGCATGAGTGCATAAAATTAAAATAATATAGAGTTGTTTGAAAATGAACATAAAAACAATAACTGGATCACAAAATAATTGATAAGTATGCATTGAATTACAGTATTTTGTAAATTATGTAACTTTGTTAATAATTTGCGTAAGAATATAATAATTTATTAAATATATATTAATCATATGCTTATATAGCTAAAGATGTTTTTAATATTTTTTGCTAATTATTTTAGACATGATTAGAAACAAATTAAAATTGTATCTCAATATTTTATAAAATAAAACTTAATGAAAATAGGATATTAGATATATTTATGGTGATAACTAAAAAATTAAAAATATATTGTGAATAATAATGCTTTTTAATATTTTTAAATTAAAAGTAATAAGATAACTCTACGGTTACGTAACCTTACTCATAATAAAAAGAGTTACAAACGTAACTGTTAAAACTACTATGCATATACATTCTTTTAAAAAAGAAATGGAGAAAAACATGAATAAAATGACTCAGGCTGCATTAGCAGCATTGGTACTCGGTGCTTGTTCAACAGCAGTTTTTGCAGAAGATGATGCAGCAAGGGGTGGTTACAATCCTAAACCTCCTGTGGATTGGAGTAAGTGTAATACTTTAGGCTGTGAAAAAGAAATTCCAATCACACTGGATATTAAGAAAAAATGTGTTGTTACTGGTGGTCAAGGAATAGTGCTTAGTGCTGCAGGAGGAACTCAGACTACTAACTATTCAATTACAACAAATACTCCTTATGTTTTAAATTTACAAACAGCAAATGCTGGTACTAGTAATACCACCTTTGTAAAACATGAATCAGATCCAACTGCGAAAGTTTCTACTACGATTGTTACTACTAAATCAGGTCAGGTAGCTGCTGTTGGTTTAGGTAATTCCAATCATGCGGGTGAAGCTACTGACGTATTTACTCTTAAAGTAACTAATGCAGCAGTAAGTGCTTCACAAAAAGCAGGTATTTATAATGATAAATACCTGATTAAAGCTTACTATTAATAGTTAAATGAACCTAGCCTGACGAAAATGTTGGGTTAGGTTTTTATTATAAAAAATAATAAGGATATAATTAAATGAAAAATATAAGTATGTTTTTAACCACTTTTATTTTTTTTATATCGGGTGTGCAGGCAGATGTTTCAATAGACCCTGTTCAAATGTATATATTGAATGATGCTAAGCAAAAAACTACGACTTTAACCCTTGAATCTATAAATGAAACTGAAAAAAAATTTTTTGAAGTAAAAGCATTTAAATGGGATCAGAATAAGAATGGGGAAGATGTATTGGAGCCAGAAGATGCATTAATTATTAATCCTAGAAGTTTTATCCTGCAACCAAATGGAAAACAGGTCATTCGGATCGGATTTAATCGTCCTACGCAATCTATATTGGCCGGTAAGCAAGAGGGTACTTGGCGAATTTTGGTAGAAGAAATACCTCAAACTGTAAAAGAATCATCGATTACTTTTTTACTTAATTTTAATTTACCTTTGTTTATTGGGAAACAAGATGATATTAAATTAAAATTCAATATTGAAAATGATAAGTTGATTGTATTGAATAAGGCAAACTCCCATATTCAAATTGCCAATTTGAAAATTATTGACTCGAATAAAAAAGAAATTTTTAAAAGTGATACATTGGGCTATGCACTTGCTAATAAAAGTCTTTCTTATGACCTGAAGGGGTTAAAAATACAAGATCCTAATAAGTATTATGTTAAATTACAGACAGATAAATCAAATGAAATGATAGAACTTAAATTTATGGAATAATTTTTATTTAGGGGGTTTCTATGAAATCAAACCAAGGGGTCTTAATATTAATAAATATATTTCTCATTTTTAATGTTAATGCAAGTGAAAATAATTTAGAAGAAAGTTTTGCGAACTTATGGATCAATGATTTAGATCACAATGCCGATATAGTTTTGTTGAAATATAATGAGCAATTTTATGTTGAATGCAATGAGTTATCAAACCGAAATATTAATATAAATAACTTATTGCGATTAACATCCCGAAATAATTTTTGTTTGGTTTCAGGTGACTCTATTCAATCTCAATTTGATAGTTCTATTCAGGCTATTAAACTAACAGTACCTTCTACACTTTTTACATCTTCTTCAAATATATTAGAGACGAATACGGTACCAGAAAAAGCAAGTTTCGGAGGTTTTATAAATTATGATTTAACCTATTTAAACAATCGTATGGATGGTGAAATAGATAATTCGTACAATGGTTTAGCTGATTTAGGAATTTTTAAAGATTATTGGATTTTTAGAAATTCAGTTGCTTATCAAAATACACCAGCAGGTGAGTTTTTTAATCGATTAAGTACAAATATTGATTTTGAAATTCCCAGTAACATGACACGTCTTACATTGGGTGATACTACCACTGTATTTAATCCACTTATTAATTCATTACGGTTTGCGGGTTTGAGTTGGGGAACTAATTATACAGAAAGACCAAATTTTATTTATTGGAATACTCCTGCGCTACAAGGAAGTGCTCGTCTTCCATCAACCGTTGATTTATATATTAATGGTGTAAGTATTTATAGTCAAAAGGTCAGTCCAGGTGAATTTAATCTTCAGACCGGTGCGCAAATTCAACAAGCCGGAAATGCACAAATTGTTGTCGAAGATGTTTTAGGAAATAGAAGTGTCCAAAGTTTTCCTATATTAGTCACAAACCGTTTATTGCGTCCTGATTTAAGTGAATATAATATTTCATTAGGTAAGTTACGTTACAATTATAATATTAAAAGTGATGATTACCGTGATTTTTTTTCTAATTTCTATTATAGGCGCGGTTTATCAAATGCAACGACGCTGGGTTCTAATTTTCTCTACAGTGATAAAATACAAAACTTGGGGTTAATGTGGACTCAAGCTATTAGTCATTATGTTGTATTGGATAGTATAGTTCAGACATCACATCATGATAATCAATTTAATTATTCATATGGGTTATCAGCCAGTAAGGACTTTGGTCGATTTTCATTAGGTGCTAGTTCAAAATATACAGAAAGAAATTTTAAATTTTTAGGGGATGATCTAAATGGGGTATCTGTTTATCCTAAATTTGAGCATTTAATTTATGGTGGAGTGAGTAATGTGCCTGTCTTAGAAAATATTTTCTTTAATTATGCAGAGCAAAATTATCATAAAGGATCAATAATTACTGAAGATAATTTTGCTTTTTTACAGGAAGATCGTAAAACATTTAGTATAGGTTTTAATCGACGTTTGGGTAGAAAAGCGACACTCGGGTTGAGTTATTATAATTCATTTGGTGAAGAGAGAGATGCCAGTGCCATATTAACTTTTAGTTATAGTTTTGATGATAATAAGGCTATTTATTTTAGTCATGCAACAGATGATAATACTAAATTACAATTTGTTAAAAGTAATGTTAATCAAGTTGGTTTTGAATATGAAGCAGGAATGAATCGAAGAAATGAAGAGAATTTTTATAACCTGAAAGGCCGATTAAAAACCAATGTCGGTGATTTAAATTTTTATCATATAGAAGGTGAACATGAAGGGGAATCACAATTAAATTATCGTGGGGGAGTGGTTTGGTTGCAAAATAGTTTAAGTTTTACAAAACTTGTAGATAATGCTTTTTCTATTGTGAGTGTAGGTGATTATGAAGATGTTGATATTTTACGCTCTTTATCAGTAGTAAATAAAACCAACAAAAAAGGTTATGCATTTATTCATGATATTATTCCTTATGTAAATTACGATATTGGATTTGATCAAAATCAATTGCCGATAGAGGATAAAATTCCATATTTAAGTAAAAAGCTTACCGCTTTTAATCAGCGCGGCTATATTATTAATTTTCCGGTTTTTCATGCGAAGCAAGTTACAGTTCGTCCTTTAGATATTAATAATAAAAAATTTATAGCAGGTTCTGAATTACATATTGATAATGATGGAGGGGAGGTATATCCAATTTCATCAGATGGTACGGTTACTTTGTATGGCTTAATTCCTAAAACTTATAATGTAAAAATAAAAATCAATGATTCAAAAACCTGTTCAGCACAGTTAATGGTTACTGAAAATCCAAATACGGCGGATAAGGTGGTAAATCTTAATTGCAAATAAATGGAGAAATAAAATGAAATTTAAATTAGGTCTATTTATATTAGCCATGTGTTTTAATAACCTTAGTTATGCTGGCCGATGTCAGATTGAAAAAGCCACAGCATCACAACTTCAACTAAGTTCCTCTTACTTAAGTCAGGCAGCTACATCATTTTCAGTGGCATGTGATAGGAATTATGCGATTAAATTCAGTTCTCGAAATTTAACCAGTCCTGCTGGAAATAGCTATCTGGTTAGTGACCGAAATCGTAAAATAAGAACACAAATGTTTATTTCGGGTGCAACATCTTCAAGATGGAATACCCCTATCTCACAACCCGCAACCGATCAAACTAAATTTGTCGTGCTTGTGCAATTGGCTGAACAACCCACTGCCTCTACGCCAGCAGGGCTTTATAAGGATAGTTTATATGTCAGTCTTATATATTAGGTAGGCAGGGGAATATGTTAGTAAAGGCCTATAAAGTTATCTTAGAGTAGGGAGTATTTTTTCATGGAAACAGATAAGTTCAATAAAGAAACATATTAATTATTAAATTTGAGGTCTTATTATCATCAAACTGAAAGAAACAGCATCTAAGCTAAGTTTAAAATAATGACATAGGTGTTGTATGACAAATTCGTATGCGACTAGTCTGCTAAAACAACAAGATTTTCCAGAAAGTTTTCAATTTTATTTTAAGCAAAAAAAACAAGACGTTATTTATAGCGACAGCCAAGTTTTAAATGACCTGGTTCGTCCACGTCTAAAAATAGCGGTTGTCACTGAAACTTGGCCTCCAGAAATTAACGGAGTGGCCCTCTCTTTATTACAATTATGTAAAGGTTTGCAAAAACAAGGTCATAAAATTTTATTGATTCGGCCAGAGCAACAACACGCATGTTACGACTTCTTACCGACTAAGGAGTGTCTAGTCAAAGCGCAATCTATTCCTAAGTATCCTCATCTTCAATTTGGTTGGCCACAATTTTTAAAAGTATCACATGCGCTGGATGAATTTGTACCGGACGTTGTGCATATTGTTACCGAAGGACCTTTGGGTTTAAGTGTTTTACAAACTGCAAAAGCCAAAGGAATTCCTGTTTCAAGTGGTTTCCATTCACCTTTTCAAGAATTTAGTCGCTTCTTCGATTTGGCTTTTTTAGTTAAGCCTATCCAGCACTATTTACGTTGGTTTCATAACAATACACAACTGACATGTATTCCCAGTAAAGATACGGAATATATTTTAAGAAAGTTTGGTGTTCGTTGTCCTTTGGCTATTGTTGGGCGTGGCGTGGATGTTGCATGCTTTTCTCCAGACCATAGCTCAGATGCTTTACGTCAACAGTGGAAGGCTACTTCAGAGACTAGGGTCATGCTCTATGTAGGACGGTTATCTCCCGAGAAGGAGGTTGAGGTAGTGGTGAATGCCTATATAGCAATGAAGCAAACATCCCAACAGAATATAAAACTTGTGATTGTAGGGGATGGACCAGATCGAAGTCGTCTGGAAGTGCTCTGTGAAGGTCATGATGTCATTTTTATGGGAAATTTAACCGGGTTAAATTTAGCGCAGGCCTATGCAAGTGCCAATGTTTTTGTATTTGCTAGCCAAGTTGAAACCTTTGGTAATGTGGTACTTGAGGCGATGGCCAGTGGTTTGCCTGTGATTGCTTATGATTATGCCAGTGCGCATTTGCATGTGAAAAATGCTGAAACTGGTTGGTTAAGTCCTTTAGGGCAAATAGATAAACTGATTCAGTCAATTCATCACTTACCGAATAATCAACAGTTGAAAATTATGGGAATTCAAGCCCGCGAAACAGTGTTAAATGTAGGATGGCAGCATCCGGTCCGGCAGTTCGAGCAGGCACTGTATGGTGTTGCTAGAGAGATAAAAATGACATCCTGAATTTAAAGCAGAAGCTTAAAGGAGAATCATCATGAAATTAAAAAAAGCAATAATAACGATGTTAGATCTCGACTTAAAAGGATGTATGTATCTGAATCATTTTTCACATTCACATACGGTTGCCCATTTTTTTAAGATCATTAGTCGTCTTGGCAATGGTTTGTTTTGGTGCCTGATGTTGGCCAGTCTGTGGGTATTGGAAGATAAATTCTATATTGAGCAGTTGCTATATATCCTAATCAGTGGATCTATAGGAACTGCAATTTACAAAATCTTAAAACAAAAAACCACACGCCCCCGTCCTTACCAAGTGCATCAAGTGGTTCTATTGCAAGAGCAACCGCTAGATCACTTTAGTTTCCCGTCTGGACATACCTTACATGCTGTCATGGCGAGTATAGTGATGGGCTATATTCAGCCGATGTTATTGGTTTTAATGTTGCCTTTTACGTTTTTGGTTGCAATATCCCGTATGGTTTTAGGATTGCACTATCCAAGTGATGTGATTGTGGGTGCACTGATTGGGGTGTTGGTCGCAACTGGCATCATTTTCACTGCGCCATTATTAAATATCGTGTTATAAAAATGTCTTTTAAGAATCGAAAAACTATCTCTCGATTTTAGGAATTTGTTAAAGTAGGACATTTATTTAGCGCTTAGGAATACCCATGGGTTTACGTTGGACTGACACCATTGATCTTGCCATTGAACTTTCTGAAGCACATCCCGAGGTCGATCCACAATGGATTCGCTTTACAGACTTACATGCATGGGTTTGTGCCTTGCCAGACTTTAAGGATGACCCGCAAAAATCGACAGAAGGCTTGTTGGAAGGGATTCAAATGGCGTGGATTGATGAAGTTCGTTAATCAGTAAATTGAAAAAAGCAACTTTTTACATATCAAAAGCTGATACTTACTGATTATCTCGGTATAATGCGGCAAAATTTTCTCGTCAAATTGACATAAGGAGCCAATCATGGCTATTGAACGTACTTTATCTATCGTTAAACCAGATGCTGTTGGCAAAAACAACGTTGGTGATATCTTTGCTCGTTTCGAAAAAGCTGGTCTTAAAATCGTTGCGACTAAAATGAAACACCTTACTCAAGCTGAAGCTGAAGGCTTTTACGCTGAGCATAAAGAACGTGGTTTCTTCGGTGACCTCGTTGCGTTCATGACTTCTGGTCCGGTTGTAGTATCTGTTCTTGAAGGCGAAAACGCTGTTCTTGCTCACCGCGACATCTTGGGCGCAACTAACCCTAAAGAAGCTGCTCCTGGTACTATTCGTGCAGATTTCGCTGTAAGCATCGATGAAAATGCTGCTCACGGTTCTGACTCAGTTGCATCTGCTGATCGTGAAGTTAACTACTTCTTCGCTCAAACTGAGATCTGCCCACGTACTCGTTAATTCGAAGTATTCAAGCCAGATAAGTGTTATTATACTTATCTGGTTTTTTTATTCTCTGAATAACACTTTGCTCGATTATTGAGCTTCTCCTTTCATCTTTAGACATGGTTTAGGTAATTACACATGAGTACTGAAGTCGTCGCTGTCTCTGCAATTTCAGCTGAACAGCAACCATCTCTATCCACTCCGACACAGCAAAATGCCGTGGAAAAAGTGAACTTACTCGGCATGTCACGTCCGCAACTGGAAAAATTCTTCGAAGATATGGGTGAGAAGAAGTTCCGTGCTGGACAGGTGATGAAGTGGATTCACCAGTTTTTCGTGACTGATTTTGCCGAAATGACCAATATTTCTGGCAAACTGCGTGAAAAGTTGGAAAAGATTTGTGTCATTGAAGCGCCTGAAGTGGTGCATAAAAATTATTCGAAAGACGGTACTCGTAAGTGGGTATTCCGTGTCGGTGAAGGCGAAGGTTCACTGGTCGAAACTGTACTGATTCCTGCTGAACATCGCAGTGGTTTACGCCGTACTTTGTGTATTTCTTCACAAGTGGGCTGTGCGCTGGATTGTTCATTCTGCTCAACCGGTAAACAAGGCTTCCAACGCGATTTAACTCCAGCTGAAATTATTGGTCAGTTGTGGATGGCAAACTATTCTTATATGGAAGATGTACCTGTATTAGAACGTGAGCGTTCAGTGACCAATGTGGTCATGATGGGTATGGGCGAACCCTTATTGAACTACGATGCTGTTCTGAGTTCAATGCGCATCATGCTGGATGATTTTGCGTATGGTATGTCCAAACGTCGTGTGACTTTATCGACATCAGGTGTGGTACCGAAGATTGACCAATTGACGAAAGATATTGATGTGGCACTCGCCATTTCTTTACATGCGCCAAATGATGAACTGCGTAACGAATTGGTTCCAATTAATAAAAAATATCCGTTGGAGCAATTGATTGCCGCATGTCAGCGGTATATTGGCAAAGATGGCAATGAAAGTTCACGTAAACACGTGACCATTGAATATGTAATGTTGGATGGCGTGAATGATCATCCTGAACATGCGCAGCAAATGATTAAGTTACTCAAAAATTTACCAAGTAAAATTAATTTAATTCCGTTTAATCCATTCCCGCATGCACCATATGGTCGCTCAAGCCGTAACCGCATTATTTCTTTCCAAAAAACTTTGTCTGATGCCGGTTTTGTGTGTACGATTCGTCAGACGCGTGGTGATGATATCGATGCAGCGTGTGGACAGCTCGTGGGTCAAGTGGCCGACCGTACACGTCGTGCGGAACAGTGGAAAAAGAAAATTGCGCAAAGTAATGAGATTATGCGCTCTCAAGGATAATAAAAGGGGACGCCAATTGAGAAAGCCCACATATAAATTAGCTTTTATTACAACGATTTGTATGTCTGCTATTTTTATCACTGCTTGTCAATCACCGACGACAATGGTGAAGAAAGATCCAGAAAAAGCAGTTAAAGTTCGTACTCAATTGGCTGCAGAATATATTAAATCGGGTGATCTGGATTCTGCAAAGCGTACTTTAGACCAGGCGCTTGAAATGAATTCCCGAGATTCCGCTGCGAATATGATGATGGGAATTTTACTGCAACAAGAAGGCAGTAAAGTCAGTATGGATAAAGCAGATGCATATTTTAAACGTGCGATTTCTGCTGATCCCAAAAATGCCCAGGCGCGTAACAACTACGGTACTTATTTGTATCAAATTGAGCGTTATAATGACGCGATTGAGCAGCTCAATGTAGCCGGGACGACGCTGGGGTATGATCAACGCTATAAAGCACTGGAAAATGTAGGGCGAATTTATTTAAAACTAGGTGACATGTCGAATGCTGAAAAATCATTCAAACAGGCCCTACAAGTCAATCGTGATTCCTATATTTCAATGTTAGAGTTGTCCGAAATTTTTTATTTGAAACAGCAGACCGCTACTGCAACACAATTGTATGAACAGTTCGTGCGTGGTGTAGGTCAAAAGAATCAAGGTGCGCGTGCGCTCTGGATTGGTATCCGAAATGCACGGGCAAATAGCGACACGATGGGAATGCAGGCGCTTGTTAATCAATTACGTGCGCTTTTTCCGGAAAGTCCAGAATACCAACGTTATCTGCAATTACAGTACAGTACTGAGGCCGTATGGAAGTAAATCCTAATTCACAGCAATCAAATGGTTCAAGCGTAGTACCCAATGCATTAGGAAATGTTCAGCGTCCAGGTGAGTACTTACGTCAAATTCGAATTGCACAAAAGCGTGAATTAAATGACGCTGCCAAAGATTTGAACATGCAAGTGAAAACTTTGACAGCTTTAGAACAAGATGATTATAAAGCTTTGCCTGAAGCGACCTTTATTAAAGGTTACTACCGTATTTATGCGAAATATCTAAAGGTCGATGCAACGTCAATTATTCAGCGTTTTGATGAGATTTATCAAAATGATACAGGATTACTGCCTAACCATGCCTTAAACAATTCACCGATTAAAATCATGGGTAAATTGCCTGGTTCGAATAGTGATCGTAATAAGAAATGGTTAAAACGTATTATCATTGCTTTAGTGGTGCTGTTTGCTATCGTTGTTGCTGTGATGGCTGTGCAAAACATGTCATCAAATAAAGATGATAGCCAAGAAATTGCCCCAGCAAAATCCGATGTGGAAGTGTTGAATTTAGACAATTCAACGGCTGTATCCGGTGATCAGCTGGAGCTTGACTTTAGCCGTCCAACCTCGGTTCATATTGTAGACTCAACCGGTAAAGTCCTGGCAACAGGTCGTCAGGCATCAACAGTGAAATTGAATGGTGAAACACCGTTCCAAATTCGTCTTGATGATGCATCAGCTGTAACCTTAACCTTGAATAATGAAAAGATTGCGTTGTCACCTTATACAGTGAATGGCAAGGCAGACTTCCGTTTGTCACGTTAATGGGTAAAGAGAAGAGCGATATTAATGATTGAAAATCCGATTAAGCGCCGTTCCACTCGCAAAATTCGTGTTGGTTCCGTCTATGTAGGTGGTGATGCACCGATTAGCATCCAGAGTATGACCAATACCGAAACCTGTGATGTTGCGGCAACTGTTGCACAAATTCAGCGCTGTGCTGATATCGGTGCGGACATTATGCGTGTTTCTGTACCTTCAATGGAAGCAGCAGCAGCATTCGGTGAAATCCGTAAGCAAGTCAAAGTACCCTTGGTTGCCGATATTCATTTCGATTATAAAATCGCTTTGGCTGTGGCCGATGCCGGTGCAGATTGCTTACGTATTAATCCGGGCAATATTGGTTCGGAAGCAAAAATTCGTGAAGTGGTTGCTGCGGCAAGACATAACGATATTTCAATGCGAATAGGTGTGAATGCCGGTTCGCTAGAAAAAGATATACAGAAAAAATATGGTGAGCCGACAGGTCAGGCCTTGCTTGAATCTGCGATGCGTCATATCGATATTTTAGACCGTTTGGATTTCCATGAATTCAAAATTTCGGTAAAAGCATCGAATGTGTTTTTAACCATGGATGCCTACCGTTTATTGTCAGCGCAAATTGATAATCCACTGCATTTGGGTGTCACTGAAGCCGGTATTTACCGTACCGGTTCAGTGAAATCAGCGATTGCTCTGGGTGGTTTATTAATGGAAGGCATTGGCGATACCATGCGTATTTCCTTGGCGGCTGAACCTGAAGAAGAAGTGAAAATTGGTTTTGATATCTTGAAATCATTGGGGCTTCGTTCTAACGGGATTAACTTTATTGCCTGCCCAAGCTGTTCGCGCCAGGAATTTAACGTGATTAAAGTGATGCAATCACTGGAAGAGCGTTTAGAAGATATTCGTACCCCCATGGATGTATCGGTGATCGGGTGTAAGGTGAATGGTCCGGGCGAAGCCAAAGAAGCCGATATTGGCGTTGTAGGTGCAAGTCCGCGTTCACTGGTATATCGTAATGGCGAGAAAAGCCATTTAATCGATACCAATCAACTGGTTGATGAAATCGAAACGATGGTTCGTCAACGCGTTCTAGAGCTTGAAAAAGCTAAATCTAAAGAGATTATTCGCACAGGTTTTTCTGAGTAGATCATGAGTTCAATTGTCGCAATCAAAGGTTTTAATGACATTCTCCCAACGCAAACTGCTGCGTGGAGACGTCTTGAGCAACATTTAGCATCACTTATGGATGCTTATGGCTACCAGCAAATCCGTTTGCCGATTGTTGAACAGACCAATCTGTTCAAACGTTCAATTGGTGATGCGACGGATATTGTTGAAAAAGAAATGTACACCTTCCTGGATAAGGGTAATCCACCTGAGTCTTTGACTTTGCGTCCTGAAGGGACTGCAGGCTGTGTACGTGCCATGCTCGAACATAATTTGCTTCGCGGTGCGACACCTCGTGTGTGGTATGTCGGACCAATGTTCCGTTATGAAAAGCCACAAAAAGGCCGTTACCGTCAGTTCCATCAATTTGGTGTGGAAACATTTGGTGTGGCTACACCGGATATGGAAGCAGAATTGATTTTAATGACTGCACGTTTGTGGAAACGCATGGGAGTTGCCGACAAGGTTCAGCTTGAATTGAATACTCTAGGTGAGTCTGATGAGCGTGCTGCATATCGTGCTGCATTGGTAGATTTCTTGGAATCGCACAAAAGCGATTTAGACGAAGATTCACAACGTCGTTTAGAAACCAACCCTCTACGTATTCTCGATTCTAAAGATGCACGGACTCAAAAAATTCTTGAGAATGCACCAAAACTTCACGACTTTATGGGTGAAGAAACTTTGGCTCACTTTGCTCAATTGCAGCAGTATTTAACTGATGCAGGAGTGGAATTTGTAATTAACCAGAAACTGGTCCGTGGTCTGGATTACTACAACAAAACTGTCTTTGAATGGACAACCACACATTTGGGTTCACAAGGAACGGTATGTGCCGGTGGCCGTTATGATGGTCTGGTAGGTCAATTGAAAGGTAAGGCGGATCAGTCTGTACCTGCAGTTGGATTTGCGATGGGGATTGAGCGTTTACTTCTTTTACTTGAACAAGTTGAAGACAATACACCTGTACGTGATTGTGAAGTATTCTTGTTGTCGGATCCTGCATCACAAGGTAAAGCCTTAGTACTTGCAGAACAAATTCGTGACCAGCTGGAAGCGGCAAATAGCAATATTCGTCTGAAAGTGGGTTCACAAGGTTCGATGAAATCTCAAATGAAAAAAGCGGATCAATCAGGCGCTCTTTTTGCCGTGATTGCAGGTGAACGTGAGTGGGAAGCGCAGCAATTAACTGTGAAAGAATTGGCGACCGCTGAGCAAACTGATGTTGTTGTGGCGAATATTGTGCCATTCTTCATTGAAAAATTTTCTTCAAAATAAGCTTAAAAACATAAGGAAAAGGTAATCACATGAACGCATTGAGTGATGAAGAACAACTTGATAGCTTGAAATCTTTCACTAAGAAATATGGTTCTGCCATGATTAGTGGGATTTTAATTGCGTTGATTGCCTTTTTCGGATGGGAATATTGGCAGAAGAAAAACCTGGCTGAATCTCAAATGGAAACAGCCAAGGTTCAACAGTTGATGGATGATGCTAAAAATGCGCAAGGCAATGAAAATGCATTTAATGCCTTATCTGCAACTGCAGATAAAATTGTAAAAGAAGCGCCCGATTCTGCTCAAGCTATTCAAACGCAATTGCTAATGGCTAAACTTGCGTATGACAAAGCAGATTATGCGCATGCAGAAAGAGCATTAAAAAAAGTTGAAAATTCCAAGCTGGATGATGCAGGCTTGGTTCAGCTGGTTAAGCTGCGCCTGGGTTATGCTCAACTTGCCCAAAAGAAATATAATGAGGCATTAAAGACATTAGCGGCAGTAAACGATCCAGCTTTTAAAGCGACTGCTGATGAAGCGCTGGGTGATGTGTACGTGGCTAAAAATGATATAGAAAATGCTAAAAAGTCGTACAAGAGTGCATGGGATGCGCTGGTTGAACGTCAGCAAGAACGTCAAATTTTACAAATTAAACTCGAAAGTGTTGGCGTTTTAGTTGATGATCCTGAGGTAGAACGACCAATTTTAGAAACACAAGTGGATGAGTCATGATGGATAGAAAATACAAAATACCGTTTGCGCTGACAATTTTAACATTTGCATTGGTTGGCTGTTCAACGAATAAAATTAAAGTGGAAGAAGCCAAACCGAATCCATTACCTAAATTGGTCCAAGCCAAAAGTCTTGTTCCAGTATTTTCTCAAAGTGTTTCATCAACCTCGACAGCGGATCCATTACGTCTACGTTTAGATGCGGATAACGGTGTAATCTTTGCATTAGATCCAAAAGGTGAAGTGGCAGCTTATCAAGGTAAGCAGCGCATCTGGGAGAAAAAAGTTTCTAAACAGGGTTTAAGCTCTGGTGTAGAGGCGGGCGAAGGCACAGTGGTTGTGGGCAATCACAAAGGTCAACTGTTTGCTTTAGATCAGGCGACAGGCGAGCAAAAGTGGACTGCCCAGTTGTCGGGTGCCATTTTATCTGCTTCATTGATTCAATCCGGTCGTGTGATTACTGTCAGTAATGACGGCACTGTTTATGCGCATGATCTTGCCACTGGTCAGCAAGTTTGGACATATAACCTTCCTAATGTACAATTTAGCTTACGTGGAATGGCATCACCGGTTGCACTCGATCCGCGTACGGTATTGATTGCTTCATCCAATGCTTATGTTTATGCCCTGGATATCATCAGTGGTGTACCGCGTATGCAGCGCCGTGTCGCAGTAAGCGAGGGCCGTTCAGATATTCAACGCCTCAATGATATTGATGGCGATCCAGTCGTTGCAGGGCAGTTTCTTGTAACGACCAGTTTCCAAGGACAAGTTACTGTTACAGATCTAACTTCACAACAAGTGGTGTGGAGTAAAGATGCAAGCAGTATTCAACGTCCAGAAGTAATGAATAATACCGTTTTTGTTGCACAGGCAGATGGCAAAATTACTGCTTATGCACTCACAACAGGTGAGCAATTATGGCAAAACGATAGTTTGCTCAATCGTCAGCTCAGTAATCCTGTTGTTCTCGGACAAGACCTTGTGGTTGGTGATTTAGATGGTGTATTACACTTAATCGATCCAGCTTCCGGGCAAATCATTGGTCGATCAAAAACAAGTGGTGAAGTACGTTCACTACGCGAAATTGATGGACAACTATATGTCTCCACCAGAAAGGGCGCGTTAAGCGTTTGGCAGAACCGTTAATTTATGAAACCCGTAATTGCGCTAATTGGACGTCCGAACGTCGGTAAATCAACGTTATTTAACCAGATTACCAAGAGTCGTGATGCACTCGTTGCTGATTTTGCAGGTCTTACTCGTGACCGCAAATATGGCGATGCAGTATTCCAAAATAAATCCTTCATTGTAGTCGATACAGGCGGTATCGGTGAAAGTGAGGCAGGTATCGATTCATATATGGCTGAGCAATCAAAAACAGCCATCAATGAAGCCGATATTATTGTTTTTGTTGTTGATGCGCGTGCGGGATTACTAGCGTCAGATGAACAGATTGCACGTGAACTTCGTACCCTAGGAAAAAAAGTTTACTTGGTTGCAAACAAAGTTGACGGCGTACATGCCGAAGCTGCGGTAGTTGAGTTTTATCAACTGGGCTTTGGTGAACCGTTGCATGTTGCAGCAAGCCACGGTCGTGGTGTGGCTCAAATGCTGGAAGATGTGCTTGCAGATGTTCCTGAGGATGAAGATCCTGAATTGCATGACCAGAACACCGGTTTACGCTTAGCTGTGATTGGTCGTCCAAACGTCGGCAAATCGACTTTGGTCAACCGTTTACTCGGTGAAGAGCGTGTTGTGGTTTATGACATGCCGGGTACTACGCGTGATTCTATTTATATTCCATATGAGCGAAATGAGCAGAAATACACCCTGATTGATACTGCGGGTGTACGTCGTAAAGGTAAAGTAGATGAAATGGTTGAGAAATTCTCAATTGTGAAAACTTTACAAGCCATTAAGGACGCTCACGTTGTGGTTGTGGTATTGGATGCGCGTGAAGGCGTGGTTGAACAAGATCTACATTTGATTGGCTATGCTTTAGAAGCAGGCCGGGCAATGGTGATTGCGATTAACAAATGGGATAACATGACGGAGTACGACCGCAAGCAATGTAAGCTTGATGTTGAACGTCGTTTTGACTTTATTCCATGGGCAAAAGTGCATTTGATTTCTGCACTTCATGGGACAGGTGTAGGGGAAATGTATCCTTCTATTCACCGTGCCTATGATTCTTCACATTTGAAAGTATCGCCTGCGAAATTAACCCAGATTCTGAATGATGCAACCGAAGCGCATCAACCACCAATGATTAGCGGCAAACGTATTAAAATGCGTTATGCCCACATGGGCGGTCAGAATCCACCAACGATTATTGTGCATGGTAACAAGGTCGATAAAACTCCTGCCGATTATCGTCGTTATTTGGAAAATGTATTCCGTCGCGTCTATAAACTGGAAGGCACACCGGTTCGTATTGACTTTAAAACCTCTGAAAACCCGTTTGAAGGCCGCAAGTCGCAAATGGACGAACGCGTGGCAGCACGTAAACGTCGTTATGTGCAGAAGTTTAAAAAGGCTGAAAAGAAATTTAAGCGTTAATTGATTTTTGTCGATGCTGATAAAAAGCCTGAAGTTTACTTTGGGCTTTTTTCTTTTAAGATGTCATTATATTTTGGAATAAGGTGGTATACGTGACCAGAGCAATACGAATAGCGGTCGATAAAATTGAGCGTATTGTCCCTCTAGCTAAAGAATTGGATCGCAAGACCAAAATTCAGCAGCAAAAACAGGCCATCCATCATTATCGAAATCAATTGCTCTCCCAACAATTACACGCCACCATTCAGCAAGAAGATTTTGCTACCAATGAACATGGCAAACCATATTTAATCAAATTCCCCCAGTTTTATTTTAATCATAGCCATAGCCAAAAAAATTATGCTTTAGCCACCAGCTCTCATATGCCAGATTTAGGTGTGGATCTTGAAGATTTAGATCGGAAAGTACGCTTTGAGGCTTTGGCAGTACACGCTTTTCACCCCAATGAATTACGATACTGGAACGAACTGGAACAAGATCGTGAGTATTGGTTTAAAGTCTGGACGACTAAGGAAGCGGTATTAAAAGCATCTGGCTTGGGTATACATCTAAATTTAAATGAATTAGAAACTCGGGTGCATCCTATTTATGATGGAGGATTATGCAGTCATCCTTCAATCGGAACATTTGCGTATCAAAATTTCAATTTAGGTCATGCCATGTTAACGGTTGCGTGGCGCTCAGAATCCTCCTATAAAGGTTTTGCTTTTCCCGAAATTAAAATAATTTTTCCCTCTTAAAGAATTTTTTAAATAAAATTGATGAAGTATTGAGTGCTTTAAAGAGCCTGATCATCAGGCTCTTTTTTATTGAATTATTTTCTTGTGGCTAAAAACATTGTACTGATCCGGTTTACAAACTGCGGACTGACTTTAGACAAATTGAACATAATTTTGGTCTTGAACCCCACTGGTTCATGGGTTTTGGTAAATACAGAATCTTTCGCTTGCACACGTGTGTAAATTGTCTGTGCGACATCTTCAGCAGTTAAATGTACTCCCATATTTTGAATGCTGCCTGCATCCATATCTTTAACCATAGCGGTTTGAACAAATAAGGGCATGACATCCAGAACCCGAATACCATATTTCTGCCATTCAATATCTAGGCCTTCGGTAATACCGCGAACCGCAAACTTACTGGCTGAATACGAGACTAAATCAGGTTGTCCATAAATGGCGGAAGCAGAGGATAGATTAATCACACGTGCAAAAGATGCCTGTCTTAGAAAAGGTAAAGCAGCATGGCAACCATTTAAAACCCCGTTAACGTTGATATTGAAAGTTCGTTGATGCGCTGCAATATCGGTCTGCTCAAAAGCCCCTGAATAGAGAATACCGGCATTATTAACTAATATATTAATTTCTCCTGCCCAAGCCTGAAATTCATTTAAAGCCTGTTGCCATTGTTCATAATGACAAACATCAAGTAGACCAGCTTTAGCATTTGTTCCCAGGCGCTGGGCAAGTTTTTGCGCTTGAACAACATTGATATCATAGATGCCGACTTTATAACCATGTTGATAAAACAGCGTTGCAATTGCGGCCCCAATTCCTTGTGCTGCACCACTAATAAAGATACTGTGCATATATTTTTCCCTTTCAGTTTTGTTTTTGTAGCGCTTAATTGTTAGCGATTTTAGCTTGAGCATAACAAATATTGACTGCGAAAAACGAATTTTTTCAAAATGACTGGAGTGATGAAAACATGGATAAATTATTAGCAATAATGCGTGAGTTACGTGAAAAATGTCCCTGGGATCAACAGCAAACACCACAAAGCCTGACCAAATACGCCATCGAAGAAGCGTATGAGGTAGAAGCAGCGATCAGGGAAGGAAATACAAACGAGATACGAGATGAACTCGGTGACTTGCTCCTGCAAGTGGTTTTTCAGTCGCAAATGTATAGTGAAGTTGGGGCCTTTGATTTTAATGATGTGGTAAATGCGATTACTGAAAAGTTAATTCGTCGTCATCCACATGTATTTCAAGCAGAGCAATTTTCACAACTTAGTTCTGATGATGTGGCGGTACTTTGGAAAAAAATTAAACAAAAAGAAAAGCAGGGCAAAGCCCAATCTCGTTTAGATGACATCAAACATGGACCTGCAATTCAGCAAGCGCATGAAATTCAAAAAAATGCAGCACAAATTGGCTTTGACTTTCCCGGTGTAGCAGGTGCTTATGGCAAGCTGAATGAAGAGTTGGCTGAATTGCAACAAGCCATGCAAAAGCAAAATTCCGACGAAATATTCGACGAATTTGGCGATTGTTTATTTTCACTTATCAATGTTGGAAGTAAACTGGGACTTTCCAGTGAAATGGCGCTTTTAAGCACCATTCATAAATTTAGAACACGTTTTGCTTTCATTGAAGATCACGCTCAGCAACAACATAAAAAAATTGAGAAGCTGTCTTTAGAAGAAATGGATCGACTCTGGGAGCAGGCAAAACAACAATTAAAATAAAAGGCCTAGAATGAAAAAAATAATACAGATCCTGAATGTCATTTTTTATCTTGGCACATTGATGTCAGTGCTAAGTGGAACGACTGGTTATGCTCAGCAATTTGACCAGCAATACTTAAAATGGAAGGCTGAGCAGGAAGCCGAAGATGCTCGCTTAAAAATACCGCATGTATCTCCGCCAAAAAATTACTATTTGGCGAAACCTGCCTTACAGGTATCTACGGGGTCTAAAATAAGTTTGAACCAAGCCAACCTGCAACAGCTACAAGAGTTGTCCGGGGTCGGTGTAAAAAAAGCGGAAGCAATTATTGCCTATCGTCAAAAAAATGGAAAATTTAAAAACATTGAGGAATTACAACAGGTCAAGGGGATTGGACCGGCTTTATTTGCCAAGAATAAAGATCGATTAGCCTTATAATTCGTGGCTCAAGCAGTCAACAAGGGACAAACAATATATTTAGCATCGAGATAATCAAATTGCCCTTTGATTGTGTTAGATATATGATTAGCGTCATCTTAGATATTTTACGTTCAGACGTAGGAGACAGCGTCTTTTGCAAACTTTGCGCGCGTCAAAATGTGGTTTATCAACCGCTCAATTACCTTCTTCCATATTAGATGTTATCGATGCCTTAAATAAGGCAGGCTTTGAAGCTTATATCGTCGGTGGTGGTGTCCGTGACTTAATGTTGGGTCTTAATCCTAAAGATTTTGACGCAGTCACCGATGCAACACCGGCGCAAGTGAAAGAAGTTTTCGGACGGCGTTGTCGTATTATTGGACGACGTTTTGAGCTTGCTCATGTCTATTCAGGCCGAGAACTGATCGAAGTTGCGACATTCCGTGCACCGCCTAAAAAAGCAGTCACTTCTGCTTCAGGCATGATTTTACGTGACAATAATTGGGGCACGATTGAGCAAGATTTTGCCCGCCGTGATTTTTCCATTAATGCGATGTATTACCAACCGCGTAAAGGGATCGTGCTCGATTTTTGTAATGCAATTGATGATATTGAAAATAAAACTTTACGCTTATTGGGCGATCCGACTTTACGTTTTGAAGAAGATCCAGTGCGTATGCTGCGTACTTTGCGTTTCGCGGCAAAATTAAATTTCAGTATTGCACCTGAAATTTTAGAGATTTTCACTCCGGAAATGACCCAGTTGCTGCGTGATATTTCTCCGCATCGTTTGTATGACGAATCGCAGAAATTGTTCACCATGGGGCATTTGAATCGCGTGCTGCCGATGCTGATTGATTTTGATATCTGGCGTCAGTTGTTTGCTGATATCCGTCCAGAAATTTCCACATTTATCGAACGCGCTGCCATCAATACCGACCAACGTATTCAAATTGGTAAAACCATTAATCCTGCATTTTTCTATGCGGTGTTGCTGTGGAAACCCTTTTTAGAGCGTTGCGAATTTTATCTCAGTAAAGGTGTGGTTGCTGCAGAAGCACGTGCACAAGCGGGTCTGGATGTATTAAAACGTCAGGCCATTCGTACCATCATCCCACGTTTTGCAGAAACCTTTATTCGTGAAGTTTGGGAAATGCAAACTCGTTTGCTGAATCCAAAACCACAACAAATCCAAGCTTTATCGTCCCATGCACGTTTCCGTGCCGGTTTCGATTTTCTGCTACTTCGCGAAAAGTCAGGGGATAACACTACCCAAGGTATGGGCATGTGGTGGGATTCATATCAGTTAATGAGTACCGATGAAAAAGAACGTGCCATTAGTCAATATAATCGTCAACGTGCAAAAAGTCGTCGTAAAGCTGCAACAGAAGATACAATTGAACCTAAATCCGTCTCTGTAGAAATTGAACCGTTGGTCAACGAACCTGAACCACGTCGCCGTGAGCGCAAGAGCAGAACCAGACCTGACAGACCTGTTCAAACAGTTTCTGCAGGTGGCTCAGAGATTGCATATGACCATCCAATTCTAAAACGTAAACGGGTAAAACGTGATTTAAATCACGTTGTTTTTGGGCCGACACAATGACCACAGTCACCTATATTGGCTTAGGTAGCAATTTGGGTGATTCACGCCAGATTTTGCTTGAAGCTGTGCAAAAACTGGCAACACTTGGAACCGTGAAAACATCCAGATTATATCAAAGTCCACCAATGGGCCCCCAAGATCAGCCGAATTATTTAAATGCGGTGGCGCAGCTAGAAACTGATTTAGCGCCTTTGGTCTTATTGGACGAGTTGCAACGTTTTGAACAAGAGTCGGGTCGGGTACGTTTACGCCGTTGGGGCGAGCGTACCTTGGATCTAGATTTATTGATCTATGGCCAAGAACACATTCAAAATGATCGTTTAACCGTTCCACACGTGGGACTGTTCGAACGTGATTTTGTGGTCATACCCTTGTTAGATTTAGATGTAAATATACAAATTAAAGCACAACGATTAAAAGATTTACCCGTGGTTCAACATCCGACAGTGTCTGTTTTGGATGATGAAACTTGGTCAAATATTTAATTTAGACATGTGGAAAGCATGGGTTAGAGGAATATCTTGATGATTAGTCTCAGCGACTTAAGAAAATTTAAAACTGATGGACGCAAATTTTCTTGTTTGACTTGTTATGATGCAAGCATGGCAAAAGCGATGGAAATTGCCGAAGTCGACAGTATTTTAATTGGTGATTCTTTAGGGATGTCGATTCAAGGGCGTGATTCCACTCTGCCGGTTACTGTAGAAGATATGGCTTACCATACTGCAGCGGTACGTCGTGGTAATCAGCATGCCTTTATTATGACTGATTTGCCATTTATGAGTTATGCCACTCTAAATGATGCCTTACTTAGCTCAAAAACCGTCATGCAGGCGGGCGCACAAATGGTCAAAATGGAAGGCGGGGCCTGGCTAAGTGAAACTGTCACTGTTTTGACCCGAAATGGTATCCCTGTGTGCGTCCATTTAGGTTTAACGCCTCAATCCGTACATGTCTTTGGTGGTTATAAATTACAAGCTCGTACTCGTGAAGCCGCGGATCAATTAATTGCAGATTGTAAAGCCGTGGTTGAAGCGGGTGCTGCATTATTATTATTAGAATGTGTACCTGCACAATTGGGTAAAGAAATTGCTGAACTGTTCCCGCATATTCCTGTAATTGGGATTGGGGCAGGCGCAGATACTGATGGTCAAGTACTTGTGGTTCAAGATATGCTTGGGCTGACCTTTGGTCGTGTGGCTAAATTTGTACGTAATTTTATGAAAGAACAAGCGGGGGAAACTGCAATTTTGGATGCTTTTAAAGCCTACCATGCTGCAGTACAAGAGGGTTCTTTCCCTGCCAAAGAACACACTTTTCAAGTCGAGCTGTAAACATGAAAACAGAAACCACCATTCAAGGATTAACGGCTTCACTTAGTCCAGCTCGATCGGCACGAAAAATTATTGGTTTTGTTCCAACCATGGGTAATTTACACGAAGGTCATTTAAACCTTGTACGTGAAGCGCGTAAATTATGTGATGTAGTGGTGGTCAGTGTTTTTGTCAATCCAATTCAGTTTGGTCCAAATGAAGATTTTGAAAATTATCCGCGTACTTTGGAACAGGATAGCCGTTTGTTGGCAGAGGTAGGCTGCGATATTGTTTTTGCGCCAAGCGTTGAGCAAATGTATGGTAATAAACCCCGTTTAACCAATATTAGTGTCTCTGAAATCACCAATGATTTGTGTGGTTTACAGCGTCCGGGTCATTTTGATGGCGTAGCCGTTGTTGTGACTAAACTGTTTAATATGGTGCAACCAAATTTTGCATTCTTTGGACAAAAAGATTATCAGCAATTGGCGGTGATTCGTCAGTTTGTACGTGATTTAAATATTCCATTGGAAGTGATTGGCGTACCGATTACCCGTGCTGAAGATGGTCTGGCACTGAGTTCGCGTAATGGGTATTTAAGTGAAGAACATCGTCAGATTGCACCGACCATTTACCAAAGTTTAAAAGCTGCTGAACAAGAACTTCAAAGCGGTATTGAGCTAACGGAAGTGTTGGAAAATATTAAGCAAAAGTTGACACAAGCCGGTTTTATTGTGGATTATGTGGAAGCACGTACTCTGGAATTACAGCAAATAGAAGCATTTAATCAGGATGTGGTTTTGTTTGTCGCGGCAAAATTAGGTACAACCCGACTGATTGATAACTTGCAAGTTAAGTATACTGCGTAAAATTTAGTTAAGGACAGCCTTGCCATGAAGCGTATTTTAATCGTTACAGGACAATCCGGATCAGGGAAATCATCTGCATTGCAGGTGCTTGAAGATTTGGGATATTACTGTATTGATAATTTGCCATTGGCACTGCTGCCGGAAATTGTTGCTAAACTGGACAGTGAAAATAATTTAGAACAATTGGCTTTAGGTGTAGATGTACGCAGCACTCGCGCGGACTTACAAGAGTTTGATCATGTGTTTGAACAACTGCAAACCCATGGTTCAGTCGATATCATTTATCTGACCACCCAAGATCAACAATTGATTTCCCGTTTTAGTGCTTCGCGTCGCCCTCATCCTTTGTCCAGTCGTTTTAAAAGTTTGAATCAGTGTATTCAGGAAGAAAAAACCTTATTGCTTCCGATACAATTACGTTCAACGGTACATATTGATACTACGGATAAAAGTGTGCATGATCTGAAGCACACTTTATTGTCTAAACTTGGACAATCCGATAACCTCATTTTAATTTTGCAGTCTTTTGGTTATAAGCACGGTATTCCACTGGATGCCGATTATGTGTTTGACGTACGTCATTTGCCTAATCCGCATTGGGAGCTGGAATTACGCAAATATTCAGGTTTGGATTTACCTGTGCAGCAATTTTTGCTGCAAAGTGAACAAACCAATGAAATGTTCGAAGATATTTATCATTTTTTAGATAAATGGTTGCCTGTCTTCGCAGAGGGACATCGTCACTATATGACAGTGTCGATTGGATGTACCGGAGGGCAGCACCGTTCAGTATATATAGTGGATAGACTCAAAAAAGCTCTTGAGGCAAAATGGTCTATTCAGGTCTTACACAGGGAAATGAAGCACTGGTCATGATTGACACAACTGTTGACGTAATTAATAAACTAGGTTTACATGCGCGTGCATCTGGAAAGCTAATTGAAGTTACCACCAAATTTCGTTCATCGATTCAAATTGGTAAAGGTGACAAATTAGTCGATGCAAAAAATATTATGTCCTTGCTCATGCTCGGTGCAGGCAAAGGCACAACTTTACGTTTAGTGCTTGAAGGTGCAGATGAACAACAAGCTTTATCTGAAATTCAGGCGCTATTTGCAGCAAAATTTTACGAGGCAGATTAATCGTGGCACGTCGACCGCAACAGCGTTTTACTGAAGATGACTTTGAAACTTTAGAAGGACGTGCAAGCAAAACCGAACAAAAAAAAGCAGTTCAGCGTATGGCTGCTTTAGGTGAACAACTCTCTGAATTGAGCCTTAAGCAAATTCAGAAACTCCCTGTGGAAGAGCGTTTAATTGATGCTCTGCTTGATGTACGTAGTATTACTTCACATGAGGCACGCCGTCGTCAGTTTCTACGGATTGGTAAATTATTGCGTAATGAAGATGAGGCAGTGATTTTGTCTTATTTAACGCCGCAACAAGGTGCGAAAAAAACCGCACAATTACAGCGTTGGGTTGACCGAATGATTGCACAGGGTGATCCTGCAATCAAAGAATTCATGAAAGCACACAATGCGGCTGAGCATCATCCGATTCGTCAGCATATCTTGCGTATTCAACGTGATATCACCAAACAATTGCCTGAAGAACAAGTGGCTGCATCTAAGTTGAAATTGTTTAACTATATTCAGCAAGTGGCATTGATTTCAGATAACTGATTTTTTTGTTCAGTGTAAAATCTCAAAAAGCGACTCAATCGAGTCGCTTTTTTTATGCCTTAAGATTTCTCTCTCCCTTTGGGGGATTTAGAGAGAGGGTTGACCTCTATCTCAAAAATATCTTTCAAACAACTCATTTTTCAAATAGCTACGTAAAATCACGTATTTCTTCGATGTATATAACCTCTCCCTAACCCTCTCCTAATAGGAGAGGGAAACTTTTGTAAGATGAAAGTTTATTCAGCATAGAAAGAAATTAATTAAACTCACCTTCAGCACGTTCTTTTGCCCAGTCACGCAAGATGAATTTTTGCAGTTTCCCGGTTGAAGTTTTAGGGATTTCGGTAATCACTAAATCTTTAGGCACTTTAAAGCGCGCTAGATGTTGTTTGCAGAATTCGATCAGTTCTTCAGGGGTGGCTGTTTTACCTTGTTTCAGTTCCACAAAGGCACATGGAACTTCCTGCCAACGTAAATCAGGTTTGGCCACCACGGCTGCAGTCAGTACAGCAGGATGTTGATATAATACTTCTTCCACTTCAAGCGATGAAATGTTTTCACCACCCGAAATAATCACGTCTTTGGAACGGTCGGTGATTTTGGCATAGCCATCTGATTGGCACACAGCAAGGTCACCGGTATGGAACCAGCCACCAGCAAATGCCTCGGCTGTTGCTTCGGGATTCTTTAAATAACCTTTCATGACAATATTGCCACGGAACATAATTTCTCCCATGGTCTGACCGTCATGCGGAACCTCTTGCATAGTTTCAGGATCAAGCACTTTCATGCCGTCTTGTAAGGGGTAAGGAACACCTTGGCGTGAGTGTAACTGCGCTTGTTCTTGAATCGACAAATCACTCCAACCCGCTTGGGAGGCGCAGAGAGCAGAAGGACCGTAGGTTTCTGTTAAGCCATAGACATGAGTGACATTAATGCCAATATTGCGCATCCCTTCAATGATCGCTGCTGGAGGCGCAGCACCCGCGACCATGACTTCAACACGGTGATCAAGTTTGGTCTTTTTCTCTTCAGGCGTGTTGATGAGCATGGACAAGACAATCGGCGCACCACAGAAGTAATCCACTTTATGTTCAGCAATTAATTTAAAGATCAGTTCAGCATCAACCTTACGTAAGCAGACATTTGTTCCACCGTTGGCAGCCATAGTCCAGGCAAAGCACCAGCCATTACAGTGGAACAGTGGCAGTGTCCATAAATAGGTGGCACGAGGCATCATGCCGCAAGCAATGATATTACTGGCCGCGTTAATGTAGGCACCGCGGTGATGGTAAACCACACCTTTAGGATTACCGGTGGTTCCAGATGTATAACTTAAACTGATGGCATCCCATTCATCTTGGGGTAAATGCCATTCAAAATTTGCATCGCCTTGGGCAATCCAGTCTTCATATTCAACTTGACCAATTGGTGTTGACGCATTTTCATATTCTTCGTCAGCCACATCAATCACATAGATCTCTTGTGACACCAGCGAGAGTGCTTCGGTAGCAACTGCAGTAAATTCGGGATCGACCAACAACACTTTGGTTTCAGCATGCTCAAGCATAAAGGCAAGGGTCTTGGCATCCAGGCGCGTATTTAAGGTGTTGAGTACCGCACCCGCCATAGGCACGGCAAAATGTGCTTCAATCATGGCAGGGACGTTTGGCAGCAGTACTGAAACGGTATCATTTTTACCGATGCCTAATTTTTGGAGTTGGTTGGCAAACTGACGGCAACGATTGTATTTCTCACGCCAGGTAATACGACGCTTACCGTGAATAATCGCATCTTGATTTGGATAGATATACGCTGCACGATCAAGATAGCGTAAAGGTGACAACGCTACAAAATTTGCGGGGGTACGCGGTAATTCATCGTATGCGTTAACCATTTTAAAACTCCGTTATATATTTATTTTCATATCCTGTTAAAAAGATATGCACTTCTTGGGAATCTTGCATTTAGGCTTTAGTCGAGTGCGTTTTTATAATTTTTAACATATTGAATATTAATGATAATGTTTGACGATATTCAAATATTTTGAACGCCCCGGTTCCCATGTTTGATTTTTTAAGTATGTTACTCTAATTGAGCAATTAAATAATATCAGCCAAGGAAGAAGAATGAAATTTTATACAGTATTACCAGCAAAGCAAATGTAATGATTTGGCTTTGGGTCAAGGTTGATTAAACCGAGTGCTTGAGATCTGGACAATTTATCAGAACTAAAATGTACACTCTAGATTGCTATACCCGTGTTAAATTTTTTGCCTTATAACTCATTAGCCGGTTTAGAATTACTGAATTATTTTACCCATAATAATCAAGCTTAGTTTGTGTATGGGGGGATGGGCGCGCAGATGATATTTATCCTGCAAAATATTAGCCGCATATTTTATATGGATATAGCAGTAATCCGGAAATGGTACAGGTTCTCAAACGGCGCGATGTCGTTGTGGATAATTATGTGTTCTTAAAGCGGAAATAGAGCAAAGCGGTTTATTCCGCAATTTTCCAAGCTTTATGCCCATGCTCAGGCAAAATTTACAGAGCGGGATACCTTTAGAGAATAAAATAAGAAGAAAGATTCCCAGATTCTGATAAGGGTAGAGGAGTGGCAAATAAATTCAAAATGAGCCAAATCGCGAATTTTCTAGGTAAAAAGGTTTAATCCTGTGGATAAGACGTGTAAAATTCGAATCGATTTTATTTATCCACCGTTTTTATCTTTTGAGGCTTTGCCTCGATCATAATCTCGCGGTGATATGCCCCATGGTACGGGGCATCACTCCTTAAGGATTTCTTATGCCAATTATCACTTTGCCAAATGGCGATCAAAAACAGTTTGATCAAGCCGTATCTGTGATGGACGTTGCACTCAGCATTGGTCCGGGTCTTGCCAAAAATACAGTTGCTGGTCGTGTGAATGATCGTTTAGTGGATGCGTCCGATCTCATCACTGAAGATGCAACGCTACAAATCATTACGCCTAAAGACGAAGCGGGTGTCGAAATTATTCGTCACTCATGCGCACATTTGGTTGGCCATGCTGTTAAGCAATTGTTCCCAGAAGCAAAAATGGTGATTGGTCCGGTCATTGAAGAAGGTTTCTACTATGACATCTGGATGCCACGTCCATTTACATTAGACGATATGGCAGCGATTGAGGAGCGTATGAAAAAGCTCATCGATCAAGACTATGATGTGGTGAAAAAAATGACTCCACGTGACGATGTGATTGCAGAGTTCACAGCACGTGGCGAAGAATACAAATTACGCTTGATTGCGGACATGCCTAACGAGACACAAATGGGCTTGTACTACCATCAAGACTACCTGGATATGTGCCGTGGTCCGCACGTACCAAACACCAAATTCTTAAAATCATTCAAGCTGACTAAAATCTCTGGCGCTTACTGGCGCGGTGATGCGAAGAATGAACAATTACAACGTATTTACGGTACAGCGTGGGCAGACAAGAAACAGCTAGCGGCTTATGTAAAACGTATTGAAGAAGCAGAAAAACGCGATCACCGTAAAATTGGTAAAGCGCTTGATTTGTTCCATATGCAAGAAGAAGCGCCGGGTATGGTGTTCTGGCATCCAAATGGCTGGACCATTTACCAAGTGCTTGAACAATACATGCGTAAAGTTCAGCAAGACAACGGTTATGAAGAAATTCGTACTCCGCAGGTAGTGGATTTCACGTTGTGGGAAAAATCAGGACATGCTGCAAACTATGCAGACAACATGTTCACCACGCATTCTGAAAACCGCAACTATGCGGTTAAACCAATGAACTGTCCTTGTCATGTACAAGTGTTCAATCAGGGTTTAAAATCGTATCGTGATCTTCCTGTACGTTTGGCAGAATTCGGTTCATGTCACCGTAATGAACCATCGGGTTCATTACATGGCATTATGCGTGTTCGTGGCTTTACTCAAGATGACGCACATATTTTCTGTACCAAAGAACAGATTGGTCAGGAAGTTGCAGACTTTATCAAATTGACACTGGATGTATACAAAGATTTTGGCTTCGAAGAGGTACAAATGAAATTGTCGACTCGTCCAGAAAAACGTGTGGGTGAAGATGCTCTTTGGGATATGGCAGAAAAATCTTTGGCTGATGCTTTAGATGCTGCAGGTCTAGATTGGGACTTACAACCAGGTGAGGGTGCATTCTACGGTCCTAAGATTGAATTCTCATTGAAAGACTGCTTAGGTCGTATCTGGCAATGTGGTACTATTCAATGTGACTTTAACTTGCCTGAGCGTTTGGATGCTTCTTATGTCACAGAAGATAACGATCGTGATCAGCCGGTAATGTTGCATCGTGCAATTCTTGGAAGTTTTGAACGATTTATTGGTATACTTATTGAGCACTATGCGGGCTTTATGCCACCTTGGTTAGCACCAACACAAGCATGTGTAATGAATATTACAGATTCGCAGGCCGAGGCGTGTGAGTCAGTCGTCGCTAAACTTAAAGAAAGTGGAATTCGTACCATTTCTGACTTGAGAAATGAGAAAATCGGCTTTAAGATTCGTGAACGTACTTTAGAGCGTATTCCTTACTTACTGGTTCTTGGAGACCGTGAAGTAGAGGAAGGTACTGTGAATGTTCGTACCCGCTCAGGAAAAAATTTAGGTACTATGTCAATTGATGCCTTCGTTGACCTAGTGAAAGCAGCCGTAGCCGAACGCGGCCGGTACATTGTGGAGTAATAAAGATTAAACAGCCTGACCGTAACCAACAACAAGGTGCTAAAAGCAATCGTCCTGCATTAAATGACGAGATCCGTGCGAAAGAAGTACGTCTCGTTGCTGCAGATGGTGAACAAAAAGGCATCGTTTCACTTGCTGAAGCGTTGCGTGCTGCAGAAGAAGTTGAGCTTGATCTTGTTGAGATCGTTGCTAATGCAGAGCCACCTGTTTGTAAAATCATGGACTTTAACAAACATTTATTCGATCTGAAGCAAAAGCAAAAAGATGCGAAGAAAAAACAGCATCAAGTTCAGGTTAAAGAGATTAAGTTGCGTCCTGGTACAGACATTGGTGATTACAACATCAAGTTACGTGCAATTCTTCGTTTCCTAGAGGAAGGGAACAAGGTAAAAATTACCTTGCGCTTCCGTGGTCGTGAAATGGCTCACCAACAATTAGGTCTTGCTCAATTACAAAAAGTTGAAGCAGACGTAATTGAATACGGTACAGTCGAACAAGCACCAAAAATGGAAGGTCGTCAAATGGGCATGCTCATTGGACCGAAACGTAAAAAATAAGCACTTGTTGATCCATTGATAAAAAGCACTGCAAATGCAGTGCTTTTTTATGCCTGCCTTTTTTACTTATTGTTGTAGAGGGCTACTATTTTTACCTGCTTCCACAATTGGAATATTGGCTTCAGTCGGTACATAAATAATTTGCTGAATACGACCATCACGTAACGCCTCACCAAAGGCGCCAATAAACTCCTGTTTACGGTATTCAGGATAGTCTTTCGCGGCTTGACCGACTAATTTTATGGCTTCGGCACGCAATTTGGCACTTTCCAATTCTGCTTTAGCGACCTGAACCTGAATCATTTTGGATTGCTCGGCTTCTGCTAATGCTGCTTGACCATCCATACCTTGTTTCCATACTTTATAATGTGGCCAGCCAAAAAGAAATAAGCCAATCAGAATGATGAAACAGATAAAAGCGATAAAAATCGTGGCTGGACCCATATTGGCAGGTTTTGAATAATGCATATTTTGCCTATTTTTCTTTGCAAATGTTTATGATTTTTTTATGTGCTACTTGAGCAGTATATTTCATATAAGCTTTTAAATAGCATTTTATTTTTTTGAGGTGATTGTTAAATTAAAACTAGAAGAAATAGAAAAAGACCTACACTTAGGCAGGTCTTTGATACGGTTTATGCGTCAACAGTAGTGGACTCTAAGCGTTCAATTTTCTTCCCAATCGGAATTTGTCTCGGCAATTTCTCTTCTGGAATAATACGCTGTAAGTCTATTTTTAATAAACCATTTTCATAGTCGGCATGCTGTACTTCAATATGTTCATCTAGGCGTAGCGAGAGTTTGAATGAACGACGGGCAATGCCTTTATGTAAAAATTCAATCGTGTTATCGGTACTTTCTTCCGCAGGTTTACCTAAAATGGTGAGTACTTGATTTTCAAGATTAATCATCAGTTCTTCTTCGGCAAAGCCTGCGGTAGCCACCACAATGCGGTAGTGATTGTCACCCGTCTTTTCAATATTATAAGGTGGGTAATTAGGGGTATCACTTTGCATCGCATAATCAAATAGATCATTCAGACGGTCAAAACCGATACTGCGACGAAATAGTGGAGTAAGACTTACATTACTCATTGATAGAACCTCCTGAGTTCAGCAAAGTTTTATAAATAAGATTTCAAGGCTGTCATGCTGAGCATCAACAGTCAGTAAAGCTATAGCTTCACGCGATCATGGCTTTACTTTGAATAAATATAGGTCTGCAATTTGGCTTTTCAAGCATTTTAATTAAAAAAATTGAGAAAAATCTTAATCGGATAATAGGGGATAAATTAATAGGTCAAGCAGCTTAATTGTGTTTATTAAGTTTCACTAAAGATTAAGGTTTAGCGCAATAAAACATGCTATAAATATTCATATTGTTCAATAATGTTATATAGAACCAGAAAGACAAAAGGTAGAAAAAAATGATTGATCTCTATTATTGGGGAACGCCCAATGGTCATAAAATTACAATAGCTTTAGAAGAAATGGGCTTGGATTATCAAATTTTCCCCATCAATATTATGGAAAATGATCAGTTTCAACCTGACTTTTTACGTATTTCTCCAAACAATAAAATTCCGGCCATTGTCGATCAGGATGGTCCGGGTGGTGAGGCCATTTCCGTATTTGAATCTGGCGCAATTTTGCAATATTTGGGACGTAAAACCGGCTTGTACTATCCAACCGATGAACAGCAACGTGTTGAAGTTGAACAGTGGTTGATGTGGCAAATGGGTGGTTTAGGACCTATGCTCGGGCAGAATCATCATTTTGGTAAATTTGCAGCTGAAAAAATTCCTTATGCGATTGATCGTTATATCAATGAAAGTAAGCGTTTATATGGCGTGTTAAACAAACAGCTGATGGGGCAAAAATATGTCGCGGGAGAATATTCAATTGCCGATATGGCAATTCTGCCGTGGATTTTGCGTTATGAATGGCAGCAAATTCAGCTCGAATATTATCCATACGTAAAAGAATATATTGAGCGCTTAACTGCACGTCCGGCAGTGCAACGTGCATTGGCAATTCAAGTGAATCCTTGAGGATAAAAATTGCGAAAGGTTTTTGTGCTAAGATTACGCAATAATACCGCTTAAATCTCGCAAAAAATAAACCACCCGTTGCGGTGGTTTTTTATTGGACCTCATGGCTATGAAAGACTTTTTCTTAAATTTGACCCATATTGTTGAAACAAATAAGAAAATTTATTGGGCAATTATCTTTGGTATTGCAGCTTGTTTATTGCTCTTTATTGCTGAAGTCGTGCATATGCAGTCAGTTGCAGAGGCGCTAAAAGCCAATAATCCAGCCATCTCTAAAGAAATTTTTCGGGTCATTGCGCATCGTTATGATTTGGCGCGATGGGTGGTGATGGTTTTATTCATTATCTGGTCAGTTTATGAATATCAATCTACCAAGAGAAAACTTGGTCTTTAAGCTGTTATTCATCTAATGCTGTCCTACGTTTTACTTTTTATTTCCGCTTTCGGCGCAGCAACTTTATTGCCCTTACAGTCTGAAGCGGTTTTACTGGCATTGTTGGCCGAGGGTAGTCATTCAATTGGTGGACTGCTGCTTGTTGCAAGCGTGGGAAATATTTTGGGTTCCTGTGTGAATTGGTGGCTAGGCTTCCAAATCGAACACTATAAAGATAAAAAATGGTTTCCTGTCTCTGAGCAGCAAATGTTAAAGGCACAAGGGATTTATCAAAAATATGGCTACTGGTCGTTGCTGTTGAGCTGGGTGCCGATTATTGGTGATCCGATTACTTTAATTGCCGGCTTGTTAAGACAAAACTTCTGGCGGTTTTTATGGATTGTGAGTATTGCCAAAGTAGCACGGTATTTATTTATCTATGCTGCTTTTTCAATATTTTAAAAAGAGATGCAGGGCGCATCTCTTTTTATTGCCTAGACTCGTATTCAAATTACCGGCATTGATTTAAATCAAACTTGATTTCATCTTTAAGAGTCGATTTTTTATAAACCCAATATTTACGTGGTACATCTACTTTCGCGTCTGAGACTGCACGTACAATTTGTTGGTCTAAAGCGTAAATACCTGAACCGTTTTTCACTTTGACTTTTTTTACATCGCCGTGTTTATTTACTTTAAAAGTAAATTTCACCGCACGATTGTGTCCATTGAGTTGTTCAGAGTCGATATCTAAATCGGGTTGAGCACGATATGAAAAAGGTACTTTTTTATCTTGCTGCTGAGCCTGCCAGTTTTTAGAGTTAAGGTTGTATTGGCAAACTTCAGTGTCATGGTCTTGACTTAATTTCAGGCTAAAGGTTTGATAGCCAATTTGTGGAAGGGCTGTATTATTTTCGATATGCGGTTTTACACTTACCTCACGTACCGCTTTAATTAACAGATCATCTAAATAGCTTAAACCGGTGCTCTCCTGGATACTGGCTTTGCTAATCGTACCGGTCTCATCGGCATAGATCCGGATAATTGCATTTCGGTTTTGATCTTTTAAATCTTCATTTTTATAAGAAGGATGTGGAAATTTGGTCCATTGAATGCGCGTGGTTAAATGCGCCGGAAGGGCTGCGCTTTTTTGGACCGCGAGTTGTTTGGATGAATTAGCTGTAGCACTATATGTAGCGCTTAACGGTAAGCTCATGAGTAGAGAAAAACACAGTATTTGCTTCATAAATATTAAGTTCTTTAATCAAACCAGAGGTTGCGGCGGTAGCGGAGCATTTTGAGTGCGAAGTATTTCCTGAATTAGAAATACTCGCAAGTCTAAAAAGTGAATTAACGTCTTTGATCATCACCTTGAGTGATATCTACACCAAATAAATCTTTGGTTTTGATCCAGCTTATAGTCACGACAGCCATGGTCATACAGCCGCCAAAGACCGTTGCCATAATAGCACCCATGTATTTTGCCGCTAAGCCAGATTCAAACGCACCTAATTCATTGCTTGATGAGACAAACATGCCATTTACTGCCGCAACACGTCCACGCATATTCTCAGGCGGGTAAATCTGTAGAATGGTTTGACGAACCACGACTGAAATACTGTCACAGGCACCAGTCATGGCTAAAGCAAACAGGGATAGCCACATGTTGTTTGAGAAGGCAAACAGCAGCGTAAACACTCCAAAACCGGCCACTGCAAGCAACATATTGCGCCAGGCATTTTGGGTCGGTGGAAACTTGGTTAGGGCAATCATGGTAAAAAGCGCCCCAATGGAAGGAGCAGCGCGTAAATAACCCAAGCCTTCAGGACCGACTTTTAAAATATCTTCAGCGAAAATTGGCAGCAGGGCAATGACACCCCCAAATAAGACTGAAACCAGATCTAGAGAAATTGCCCACAGCACGATTTTGGTTTTCCAGATAAAGCGGAAACCATCGCCCAGACTTTCAACCAGATTATGCGTTTCGATTTTGGGAAAACTACGTTTTTGCAGCAAGTTAATTAAAATAAAGCAGATACTTAACAATACCGCGACCGATAGCAAGCTGGTTTCGCGACCTAAAAATGCCAGCATGAAACCACCGAGCATGGGTCCGATAATTACGCCACTTTGCCACCCAATTGTGGTCCAAGTTGCACCATTGGCATAGAGATCACGAGGAATCAGAAACGGCTTAAGTGAAGTAGCCGAGGGATTATAAAAACCGCGGATCGTACCCAAGCCAAAAATAACTGCATAAATTCCCCAAGAAAGGGTATTTATCCCAATTTCACCTAGACCATAACGATGAAATAGCCACCATAAAACCACAGGTAAAGGCACGGCAAAGAACAAACAGATTTTCATAATGGTCTGTTTATTAAAGCGGTCAGCAAAATAGCCACCCCATAAAGACAAGGTGATAAACGGAATCGCTTCGGCTAAACCAATCAAACCTAGGGTCAGTGGATCTTTGGTAATTTGATAAAGTGAATACGCGACAATAATTTCTTGAATTAAAATGGCGAGAGTGAGACAGAACTGATTCACCGTGACAATTGAGAAATCACGATAGCGCAGTGCAGCAAAAGCATCCTGTGCGGGAGTCATGTTAATCCAGTATTCTTATGTTGTGATAATTATAAGACCGAATAAATGATTTATTAATAAAAAAATCCTACATTTTATATTTCTTAGATTCTCAAAATAAGACTAACAGAAGCAGACGATTGGTTGGGTATTTTGAGGATATGTGCTTTTGTTTTAAGCAAAGATGCTTTAGAATACTGGCTCCCTTACCTGCAGGTCGTTTTTGCAATGGTGCAGACGTTCCGAACAGGTGTTCAAAAGAGGTTGTTATGCCTAAGATGAAAACTCGCCGTGGTGCAGCTAAACGCTTTAAAGCGACTGCTAACGGTATCAAGCGTAAACAAGCGTTCAAACGCCACATTTTGACCAAAAAATCTGCTAAGCGTATTCGTCAATTGCGCGGCTGTGTAATGGTTCACGTAAGTGACGTTGCTTCAGTTCGCCGTATGTGCCCATACCTTTAAGGAGATTTATAAATGGCTCGTGTAAAACGTGGTGTCCAGGCTCATCGCCGTCATAAAAGAATTCTTGCTCGTGCTAAAGGTTACTACGGCGCTCGTTCACGCGTATATCGCGTAGCGTTCCAGGCAGTAATTAAAGCAGGTCAATATGCTTACCGCGACCGTCGTCAGAAGAAACGTCAATTCCGCGCTTTGTGGATTGCACGTATCAATGCTGGTGCGCGTCTTAATGGTTTATCGTACAGCCGTATGATCGCTGGCTTGAAAAAGGCTCAAGTGATTATCGACCGTCGTGTACTTGCAGACATCGCTATGCATGATGCAGTTGCATTTGCTGCTATCGCCGAAAAAGCGAAAGACGCATTAGCTGCTTAATCGTCTTCGGATGATTGAAAAAAGACCGCTTTTAGCGGTCTTTTTTATTTTGCAGAAGTAGAAAACTGATTAATTAAAAAATTCCTCAGTCTTAATAAGATAGATGAATTGCATGCTAAATTACAAAGAGGCTGGCTCATCTCTCTTCATTTTTATCAAACCTGCGATTTGGAAATGTTGATAAGATAAATAAACCAATTGCAGCAAAGCCAATTGCTTGCATGACAAGAACGATTTTATGCTGGGTAGGTAAGGCTGAAATTAAAATAATTAAAGCGATCAGCGGCATAGCAAAAATTAGAATGGCGAAACCTTTTTTATAGGGATTATCGGCTACAATTTTTAAGTTCAATGCTCTTAATCCATGCAGGCCCATGCCAATAGTAATGCTGATTCCGGTAAACAGTGGCGAAAGTTGTTGTACTGTGGAACACACATAGATCATCACACAGGTAACAATACAGACCATCAGCTTGATTTGACGGCTACATTGATCTGAATACCAAAATTCCAGCATTATTTAGGTCCATTGGAAAGATCATTTTTATTTAGCAAAGACAAGGGTAAAAATAGACAGATGGCCAAAGCCATAAAGCCAATACCTTGTGCGCCTGGAATCAAAATTTCACCATCTTTCATCTGCATAAAAATAAGTGCCAGTAATAGGGCAATCGGAATCCAGGTCAACAGACGATATAACAATCCAGTGGGATTTTTTGAAGTAAAATGAATTTTACAATAACGACAAATCAGAAAAATAATACCGGTGCCTAAGAACATTAGGATTGCATCGGGTTTTAGCGGTTCCATCCAGTAAAGTATGCCGGTAACAATAGCAATAACCGCAAAGATCATGAGTTTGCGGAGGATGGACACTTTAGGATTAAACCAAAATTCGAGCATATTCTTCTGATAGATAAACGAGGACTGACTGCACTTTAGCAAAAACAAAGATAAAAAAGCGAGGCTTTTGCCTCGCTAAAAATTAAGTATTTTTTTGTGGACCCCAATCATAAATTTTCTTTTGGTAGGCGTACCACATCATCCAGAGACCGATCAAAATCATGGGTACAGTCAGGAATTGTCCTTTACTCATCCAGCCAATAAACAGCTGTCCATTGTCCGGTTCGCGGAAGAATTCCACCACAAAGCGTGCAATACCGTAGCCAATCAGGAACAAGGCTGAAACGGCCATACGTGGGCGAGGTTTTGAACTGAACCACCACAATACAATAAACAGAATCAACCCTTCAGCCAAGGCTTGATAAAGCTGTGAGGGGTGACGCACCAATTGCAGCGGATCGGTCGGGAAAATCATGCCCAAGGCAAAGTTTGGATCAGTGACTTGACGACCATACAATTCACCACCAATAAAGTTGCCGATTCGGCCAAACATCAAACCCGTTGGTACGCATGGTGCAATAAAGTCGAGCGTTTGGAACCAGGTTTTCTGGTATTTTTTACACCAGAACAGCATGGCAATCATTACGCCCAAGAAGCCCCCATGGAAGCTCATGCCGCCAGTCCAGACCTGGAATAACCAGAGTGGATTGGCCAAGAATTGCTCAAAACCGTAAAACAATACGTAGCCAAGACGCCCCCCGACCACCACACCTAAAGCCCCATAGAAAATCAGGTCAGACACCATATCGGGTGTCCAGCCATCCCTGTGCTTGGTTCGATAAGTGGCAAGTCCCCAAGCAAATAAAAATGCCAGTAAATACATCAATCCATACCAGTGGACTTGTAACGGTCCCAGCGATATAGCAACTGGGTCAATATTGGGATAGGTCAGCATTCCTGTTCCTTGTGATTCTGTTTTGCACAGATTTTAGCTGAATGTGATGAAAAATGTTGTACATTCAATGTGTAAAGATAAAGAGCATAGATTATGTGTATTGTAGCTTTAGCTTGGCAAGTCTTGGAAGATATGTCTTTGTGTCTGATTTCCAATCGGGATGAGTTCTATGCCCGTCCGACGGCTGGTTTAAAAACTTGGGAAAATAGTCCGATTATTGCCGGACAAGATCTGCAGTCTGGTGGAACATGGATGGGGGTGACTGAATCAGGACGATGGGCAGTCGTGACAAACTTTCGAGATGCAACTGATAAAAAAACCTATCCGACTTCACGCGGTCATCTGATTCAAGCATTTTTAGAGTCAGATTTGACGCCAATCCGTTTTGCTCAAGCTTTGGAAAAACGGCAATGTGATTATGCCGGTTTTAATTTATTGCTCGGGGACCAAGATCAGGCAGTCTATATGAGCAACCGGGGTGAAGCGCCACAGGTTTTGGCTCAAGGGGTATATGTGGTTTCTAATGGTTTAATGACCGAACACTGGGAAAAGACCAAGCATCTACGTAAACGTTTTACCCAAGAATTTTTACCGATGTTGCAGCAGAACACGACGACTGAAGCGGATCTTGAATTTGCAGTCTGGGATATTTTAGAAGATGAACGCAAAATCATTCCTGAACTGCTTCCACAAACTGGCATAAATACAGAGATGGAAGAATTGCTCTCATCGACTTTTATTCAAAGTCCTGTATATGGCACGCGCTGTTCTAATTTTTTAAGAATGAAAAATGATGCTTGGCTATGGCAAGAAAAATCCCAGCAAGGAGCCACTCAAGGTGAAATTATTCAAATCAATTTGCCTTTAACCCCATAAAAAAATGCCGACATCATGTCGGCATTTTTTTATCTTATTTCGATCTTGAGTTAATGATTAAACTTTTGCTGGCTGGGTCTGTTCTAAAGATTCAGCGGCAATTTCTTTACCATCGGTACGGGTAATTACTACAGTTGCTGAACGTGGACGTGTTCCGATCCCTTTACTTGAGTTCAGGTTACTAGGATGATTTGAAGGCCATGTTCCACCGGGGTGTTGCACGTTTACAAAGATAGCCTTGTAGTCAGGAGTCATAGTCACGCCCGTAATTTCACAACCGCTTGGACCAGTCAGGAAGCGACGAAGTTTACTGTCATTCAAAACCGCACCTGCAGGCGTTTGCTGGGTTGCCGTGCCAGAGAGCGCTGTAGTAACCTGACCATCACCCGTTTGGCCTGGTAATGCCGCAAGCATCATACAATTGGTTTCATCAGTATAGGCACCATCATCGGTTTGTACCCAAAGCACACCGCGTGGATCGAACCACATGCCATCCGGACTAGAGAAGTCATTGGCATCGGTTAGGCCAGATAGATTCACATTCGTTAAGGAATCAGCTTCAGCACCAAACAGAAAGATATCCCAGACGAAGTTAGTCGCAGTGGTTTGGTCATTATTTTCACGTAAACGAATAATATGCCCGTTGATATTGCCTTTTAAGCTGGTTGAGCCGCTATCGTTATCAAAATAGTTACGTGGATTGGCAGCATCTGTGCCATAGGCTTTACCACGGTTCGAGTTGTTAGTTAAGGTGATATAGACTTCACCATTTTTCGGGTTCACTGCACACCACTCTGGACGGTCCATTTTGGTTGCGCCCAAAGCATCTGCGGCTAAACGTGCATTGACTAAAACATCGCCCTGATCAGCAAATTTATAGCTCGCATAATTGGCAATACGCGCATCGCTAATATTCAGCTCAACCCATTCGCCAGTCGCTTTTTGTGTGGTTTCATTAAAATCAAATTTTGCAACATACAGCTTGCCGCTATTCAGGTATTTATCTCCGGCTGTATAACCGCCATTGATATCTTTGGCATCCCATTTAGCATTCGATACATATTTATAGATGTACTCACCGGTTGAGTCATCGCCCATATAAAAGGCGAGTTGCTGTCCTTCGATGGCACGGCTGGCACGACAGTCTTCATGTGCAAAACGACCGAGTGCAGTACGTTTTACCGGGAGCTGGCGACCATCAAAGGGATCAATTTCAACAATCCAGCCAAAACTGTTGGCTGAGTTGCGGAAATCTTCCGACGCTGTTGCGGCAGTGATGGATGAATTCCAGCGCTCATACATGTCTTGAGTAAGTAAGCTGGCCTGTGGGGTATTCCATTTATACTGAGAAGACTGACCTTTTTTAATTTTATAGCGGTTTAGTGCATATTCAGTTTGAGGATCACGCTCATCATTTGCATTACGGGCCAGATAACCATCAAAGTTTTCTTCAGTGGTTAGATAAGTGCCCCAAGGCGTATAACCGTTACCGCAGTTATTATGTGTACCGAAGGTAAATAAACCTTCAGGACTTATTTTGCTTTTAACCAGTGCATGACCTTTGACGGGACCTGAAAATTCAATTTTCGATGCTGCAGTAATGCGGCGGTTAAAGATTGAATTTTTATCAATCTTCACTTCTTGGGTACTTGGATCTTTGGTCACATGCAAAATCGAAACACCATGTGAATTGACCTCGCGAATCACTTCATCTTCTGAACGAATAGCATCTTTAATCGTGTTAATAGTTGGATGTAAGTAACCTTGATTGATGTATTCATGATTAAGCACCAACAAACCTTCATTGGATGCTTTCGGATCATAATTGCCTTTGGATTTATTCATTCCAAAAAAGGTCATGCCATCATGGTTGTCACCTGAACGCATGCTAAATGTTGGACCAGTTGGAATATTGTTGTCATCCCATTCCGGCATACCTGCAGCGAGCGGATCACCCAAAGCAAATAAGATACGCGCTTGATAACCTTCTGGAACGGTAAAGGCATTTAAGGTGTTTTTATCTACGGTTTTAAAAGTTAATGAAGTCGGTGTTTTTACCTCTTCAACCGGTGTAGTCGGAGTGCTACCGTTATTTGAACTGTTATTGTCATCATCATTACAGCCGGTTAAAGTCGCGGCTAAAGTTAAAGCAACGGCACCACCTGCAGATTTTGTAATAAGATCACGACGGGTAATATTTTTATTAAACAGATCTTTAAATTCAGAATTTCCGGATTCATTGCTGTCGTAAACATTATCTTCATGATGAGGTGTAAAGTCTGTCATGATATTTTTCCAAATGTATGGTTGTTATAAAGTTGTACTAAACTTAGGTGAAAAATATGACAGCGCGCTGACGTTTGAATGACAGTCTGGTGAAGAAAATAAGTCAGATTGATGAAAATGTCTGAATAAAAAAGCAGACCAAAGTCTGCCTAAAAAATTTTGTTTGAGGTCTTTAAACTGCTCGGCGTTTTTCAATCAATTTGCCAAAGAACAGCCCCATTTCAAATAACAACCACATGGGGATGGCCAGCATGATCATCGAAATTGCATCTGGTGGGGTCACGAACATCGCGACAAAGAAACAGCCCACCACAATAAAACGCCGTTTTTCGACTAATTGTTGCGTAGAAACCAGTCCGATTAAAATCAGCACTAAGGTAATAATCGGAATTTCAAAGGTAAAGCCAAATACCAAGAACAGTTTTAAGCAAAAAGCCAAGTAACTGTTAATGTCGGTCATTGGGGCGACCGTTTCTGGTGAAACACTGATGAAAAAATGCAGAATAGAAGGCAGGGCAACGAAATAGGCGAAAGCAATCCCTGCATAAAATAAACTGATGCTACCTAGCAGCAGAGGCATGGCTAAGGTCTTTTCTTTTTCATAGAGTGCAGGTTTTACAAAGCGCCAAAGTTGATAAATGATGAAAGGCATGGCTAACATCAAGGCAACGAAAAAATTCAACTTAAATGGTGCCATGAATGTCGCTGTGACATCGGTGGCAATCATTGATGAGCTAACAGGAAGCTGTGCACGTAAAGGTTTAGATAAAAGCTGATAGGTTTGATTGGCAAAAGGCAATAAGCAAAAAAACAGTGCCAGTAGTAAACCGACAATTTTAAACAGATGCTGACGCAAGACCATCAGGTGTCGGGTAATCGGCATTTCTTCAAGATCTGATGGTTGTGGATCTGTAAAGGGAATCGGCAACTGGTTTTCTATGGGAGTGTTCATACTGCCACCTTTAATTCATTTAATTGTGAAATTGGAGGCATGCTGTTTAAAGACTTTTCTGTTGACGGCATAATGCTACACACATTTCGTATGCTCAAATAAACGCACAAAGGCTGAGGTTGTTTAATAAAACTATAAATAGGGGGAGCATTTTTATTATGGGGCACTGCGTTTTGTAATACTGGTGATTTTGCAGGTTGTGATTGTTTTTTTAGTTCATGCATTTGAGCTTGCATCTTTTGTTCGAGCTCTTGAATCCGCTGCATTTCATTTTGCATCTGTTCACGTAATTCAGACAAACGCAGTTCGCGGTCAATATCATTCTGTACATTGCTGATCGTGCGTTTGATTTTAGCGTACCATTTCCCCGCGAAACGTGCAGCTTCGGGAAGCTTATCTGGCCCAAGCACCAATAAACTAATAATGCCAAAAGCCAGCAGTTCAGTCATACCAATATTGAGCATAAGGTTTTAGCCTGAGTGGGTTTTTGCTGGAGAATTGACATCAGAATGGCTGGTTTGATGTTCAATTATTTTAGGTTCATTTAATGACGAAGGAGCTACGTCATCTTCCTTGATCGACTTTTTAAAGTCTTTGACTGCACCACCGACATCTTTGCCTAAATTTTTTAGTTTTGATGTTCCAAACAATAAAATCACCACAATTGCAAAAATTACAACGTGCCAAATCGATAATCCTGCCATGTTTTTTACTCATTTCTTATTTAGAACCATCTGAACATGTTGCGATGACAGCAATGTGACTGAAAAATTGCAGTTTAAAGACAAAAGGCATTTAATCTGCTGTTGTGCTTGATTCGGTGCTAGCATATTTATACTGAGTACTTGGAATGATGTTGTGGCCTTGCTGTTACCGCTTTTTGGCTTTTTATGTGGCTGGGGACTTGCTACAAGCCAATTTTCAACGCGTTTAAAATCACTGTTTTCGAGTCTATTGGCACGAGTTTTTATTCCCATCGTGATTATTTACAACATGGTGTTTTATCAAGCGGGCAGCTTGAGTTTGATGCTCTTTAGCTTTGTAGTTGCGGTGTTGCTGTTCTATTTTTTCCTTGCCCTGTTTAAAGACCAATTGCGGGCTTTATGTTTTAGCTATGTAAATATGGCATGGCTGGGCTTTCCTTTTGCAATTGCTTTATTCGGTCCTGAAATTAGTGCACCGATGGTGGCTTTATATGTGGGCGGTTCTATTTTTGGTAATATTTGGGCCGTCACTTCCGTCAGTTCAGACAAACAAGCGCTCTCTGATATTGCGAAAAAAGTCATGCAATCTCCCCCCATAATGGCATTGAGTTTGGCACTGATCTGTCGAATATTAGACGTGCAGCATTTGGAATTACATCAAACGATTGATCTGATCTATAGCCTAGCTAAAACTGGAATGAGCTTTACAGGAATGTGCATATTGGGGATGTGGTTACAGCAGACCAAAGTGTATAAAAAAGATTTACTGCAGAGTAGTCGTGTAGCCGTATTAAAACTTGGTTGTGGTGTAGTGCTGTGTGGACTGACATATTGGATGATTCCAATACCGAATATTGAACAATACATTGGGGTAATGTTCTTATTGTTCTGTTTACCGCCAGCGGCCAATATTGTGGCACTAGAAACTCACTATCAGGGTACGGGGACTTCAGCGAAAGATATTGCATCAGGGACGATAGTGAGTTGTGTCGTGGTCATGCTATATGGGGTGGTGTTGCATTTTATTTAAAGCAGAATCTTCCTGTTGCGGAATATATTCCCTATCTTTTTGAAGAGGGGCTTTTACTGCCTTTATTACAGGCACATAAGAAGGGATCTATTCAACCAGAATTGAAATTTTCTCTCCTGAGTCAAGTATGGCGCAAGAGAGGGGGCTTTCTTTGAGAGCGAGAATTACTTTTCCAAACTCGCCTTAAACAATTTCATCGCCTGACCACGATGGCTGATCTTGTTTTTATCTTCCTTGCTCATCTCGGCACTGGAAATACCCAGTTCAGGTAACCAGAACAGCGGGTCGTAACCAAAACCATTTTCGCCACGCGCTGTTTCCAGGACTTCACCTGTCCAGATGCCCTGAAAAATTTGAGGAAGCGGATCTTCTGCATGTTGAACTAGAGCAAGGACGCAGACAAACATGCCTTGAATCACTTCGCCGTCTTTACGTAGCGGTTTTAAGTCCGCTAACAGTTTTTCATTATTGGCAGCATCATCCCCATGCTCACCTGCATAACGTGCTGAGTAAATACCCGGTGCTCCGTCTAAGATCGGCACACAAATCCCGGAATCATCGGCAATGGCCGGTTTTCCAGAAATTTTAGCTGCATGACGGGCTTTGATAATGGCATTTTCAACAAAGCTCAGCCCATCTTCTACCGCATCTTCAATGTCAAGTTTGCCTTGAGCAACCACTTCGACAGGTAGGTTCAGTTCTGCAAACAATTTTTCAAATTCTGCAATTTTACCTTTGTTGTTGCTTGCAAGAACGAGAGTTCCTTGAGATAACCAGTCTTGAGACGCCATGATTTCGATCTTAATGTGAAAATAATTGTGCGTATTTTAGCAAACTTAGCTAAATAATTTAGCCAATAAAAAAGCACCCGCAGGTGCTGTTTAGAGTCAGGCAAACATTTTCTAAATTACTGAGCCTGAATCCATTTGTCGGCACGGTCACGCGCCATACGAATTTGCTCTTGAGTTAAGTTGGCAGCCAAAGCTGTTTTCTTGCCTTCAGACAATGAAATCACTTTGTTGTCGAGCATGCCATCACGGGTAGACAGCTCATACCATTGATATGCACCCACGTAATTTTTCTTTTGCTCTTCCATCATTGCTAGATTAAAGCTGGCACGGTTGTCACCATGACTTGCAGCTTTTTCAAAGTATTTACGCGCCAAAGTTTCGTCTTTTTTGGTGCCCATCCCATCAGCCAGCATGCGACCGACATTCAACTGGGCAGCAGTCAGACCTTGGTCCGCAGCGGCTTTGTACCATGCAAAAGCTTGCTGTATATCTTTTTGAATATCTTTGCCGAGTTGATATTTGGTTGCCAAATAAAACTGTGCAGCAGCTTGACCAGATTTTGCCGACTTAATCAGGCTATTAATATCCATAACAGAATATTGTGCTGCCTGAGTGGAAATAGACGGTGCTGGTGCAACATAATCCGCATGGGCTTGAATGCTAAAAAAACCAACCAATAGTGTGCTTAGTAATATTTTTTTCATAGTGCGCTCACTCGATAGATAGCGACTTCACCAAACAGATTCGGGACATGTTTACTGAGTAAACTACCTTGTTGATCCCCATTCACGGCGAGTCGATTAATAATCCGGATATCATTTTCAGCACACAGTGCTTCAAAATCACGGAAAGTACATAAGTGGATATTAGGCGTGTTATACCACATATACGGTAAAGCTTCCGAAACAGGCATCATTCCTTTCAAAGCCAAGAAAGAACGCGTCTTCCAATGAGCAAAGTTTGGAAAGGTAATAATCGCTTGTTTCCCCACACGCACCATATCACGCAATAATACGTCTGGTGCATCTACTGCTTGCAAAGCCTGTGCCATCACAACATAGTCAAATGACTGGTCTGCAAAGCGGCTTAAACCGAGGTTCAAGTCTTGTTGGATAATATTTAACCCTCGACTGACCGCAATTGCAATCTTTTCCTGATCAATTTCTAATCCATAGGCACGAATATTGTGTTTTTTGCCCATATGCGCCAGCAGTTCACCATCACCACAACCTAAATCGAGTACGCTTGAATCGGGTTTAATCCATGTTTCTGCCAATTGATGGTCGATCCGCATTACACAGTCTCCTGAGGTGTTGCTTCAAGGTGTTCTGCGCCACCTAAAAATGCACGTAATGATTTAACGTAAAGCGGAATAGGGAACAGGAACGAGTCATGGCCTTGTTCTGCATCAATATCGACATAGCTGACAGGTTTATGATTGGTGATAAGGGCATCCACAATTTCTTGTGAACGCTGCGGGGTAAAACGCCAATCCGTGGTGAATGAAACCACCAGAAAACGGCATTGGGTATTGGCCATTGCCTTGGTTAAAGACAATTCATATTCACGTGCAGGGTCAAAATAGTCCAGCGCTTTGGTCATAATCAGGTAAGTGTTGGCATCAAAGTTACGGCTGAACTGTTCACCCTGATAACGCAAATAGCTTTCAACCTGGAACTCAACGTCAAAACCATACATAAACTTGCCCGACTTCAAGTCGCGGCCAAATTTCTGTTTCATTGCTTCTTCAGATAAATAGGTAATATGACCGACCATACGTGCCAAAATAAGACCACGTTTGGGATAGCTGTCATTTTCCAGATAGCGGCCGTTATGGAAATCGGGGTCCGATAAAATCGACTGACGTGCGACTTCATTAAAGGCAATATTCTGTGCCGACAGTTTGGGTGCACTGGCAATAATCACACAATTTTTTAGACGGTCAGGATAATCCACCGACCATTGCAAAGCTTGCATACCGCCGAGTGATCCGCCAATTACCGAATACCAGACCTCAATCCCTAAACGGTCAGACAGCATGGCTTGGGTTTTCACCCAGTCACGAACGGTGACCAAGGGAAAGTCTGGACCATAAGGGCGGTTGTCATTTTCAGGATTTGGCGAGATAGGACCGGTAGAGCCACTGCAACCCCCAATATTATTTAAGGCAACCACGAAAAATTTAGAAGTATCAATCGCTTTGCCGGGACCAATACATGCATCCCACCAGCCTGGCTTTTTATCATCTTCATGATGATAGCCTGCCGCATGATGATGCCCAGACAACGCATGGCAAATCAGAATCGCATTGGATTTATCTGCATTAAGCGTACCGTAAGTTTCAACCATGATTTCGAAACGTGGGAGAATGCGACCACATTCAAGCTCTAACGGCTCTTCGAATGAGAACTTTTGTGGGGTAACTAGACCCACTGAGTCAGTTGGAAAAGACACAGGAATAATTCGCCTTAAATCTTTAGGATGTATAAACAAAAGGATACCACTTGAGGGTATCCTTCTAAAGTCATTTTAGTGCTAAATATTATTGCTAATACTTATACGGCAGCCACAGCAACCTGTTCTGTGCTGAGTACACCTTGCTCGATTAAACGGTTGGTGCAGGCAATGATCGCTTCGATTGAAGCAGTCACAATATTGTCGTGAACACCCGCACCGAATGCGGATTTACCAGTACCTTTCACTTGAAGCTCAATTAAAGCCAAGGCTTTGGCATGCGCACCTGAGCCAATGCTACGTTCTTCATAGTTCAACACATCAATTGGCAATTGCAATGCATTCAAGATGGCAGAAATCGGACCGTTACCTTCACCACGTAATTGCTGGGTTTCACCGTTAATGTCGATATCTAGCTCAATCACTTGATTGCCATTTTCATCAGACAATTTGTAGTTCTTGGTAGAATAGTGTCCATCTTTAGTTGCAACATAATTCTGTTTGAACAAAGCCCAAATCTCTTGTGCTGAAATTTCTTTGGCTTGTTCATCTGTTACTTGTTGAACTGCTTGCGAGAATTCAATTTGTAAACGGCGTGGTAATACCACGTTGTAATTTGATTCTAACAAGTAAGAAATACCGCCTTTACCTGACTGTGAATTGACACGAATCACCGCATCATAGTCACGACCTAAATCTTTAGGGTCAATTGGCAAGTAAGGCATATCCCACATTTCTTGGTTTTTCTGGAACTCGAAACCTTTCTTGATCGCATCCTGATGCGAACCAGAGAATGCGGTGAACACCAAGTCGCCTGCATACGGATGACGCGGATGTACTGGTAAACCGGTACATTCTTCAATTGTGGCAATAATGTCGTTAATGTTGGAGAAGTCCAAGTTTGGCGCCACACCCTGGGTGTACATGTTCAAGGCAATTGCTGCAACGTCCACGTTACCGGTACGTTCGCCGTTCCCAAATACACAACCTTCAACACGGTCTGCACCCGCCATAATCGCCAATTCAGAAGCTGCGATACCACAGCCACGGTCATTGTGACAGTGCACAGAAATGATTACGCCGTCACGACGCTGAATATTGCGGTGCATCCATTCAATTTGGTCGGCATAAACGTTAGGACCGGAAACTTCAACCGTTGCAGGCAAGTTCAAGATCACTTTATTGTCTGGTGACGCTTCCCAGATTTCAGTCACCGCATCGCAGACATCTTTGGCGACTTCCAATTCGGTTGCAGTAAAACATTCTGGACTATATTGGAACACCCATTCAGTTTCAGGGTATTGCGCTGCATATTCTTTAACTTTAGTTGCAGCATTTACCGCTAACTGTTTTGCGCCAGCAACATCCACATTCAAGACTTTTTCACGGAAAGTCGGAGAATTGGAGTTGTAAATATGTACGATCGCACGTTTCGCACCTTCCAAAGATTCAAAAGTACGTTGAATCAAATGATCACGCGCCTGAACCAAAACTTCAATATACACATCATCTGGAATATGATTTTCTTCAATCAATTTACGCGTGAAATCAAAGTCAATTTGTGATGCAGAAGGGAAACCAATTTCAATATGCTTAAAGCCAATTTTCACCAACATCTGGAACATTTTAAATTTCTGTTCCATATCCATGGGTTCGAAAATTGCTTGGTTACCGTCACGAAGGTCGGTGCTCATCCAAATAGGCGCTTGATTGATTTCTTTATTTGGCCATTGGCGGTCTGGCAAGTCTACACGTTGATACATGCGACGGTATTTTTTACTTGGATCAGCCAACATCATGAGGTAACTCCTTGTGTAGCATGTATTGCTTAAGTCGTGGATAACGGCAACGTACTACAAATATAGATTGTGTCTATTCTAGCAATTTACAAGTCTGTCACTGGAAGGCATTAGTCGAAAGTTGTAATAAAACCAAGACATTCTTATGATTTAGCTGAAGCGCAGATCTTGCAAATCTATAACTAAATATTAGTGCACTTATTCCGAAAATAATTTTCTATTTTTGCGTTTACAGCAGCTTTATAGGAAATATTTTCCTTGAAATTAACTATTGTTGAAAAATATAATCGGAAGTGATCTGGTTTAATGTCGCCGTTCCCGCTAAAGCCATGGTTATCTCAAATTCTTCCTGCAAGATTTTAATCACATGCGCAACCCCTAAGGCACCTGCAACAGCTAAACCATGAATATAGGGACGACCCATACATACCGCTGAAGCACCTAAAGCCAGCGCCTTAAATACATCGCTTCCACGACGAATTCCACCATCAACAATTAAAGGGAAATCCTGAGGCACAACTGCTTTAATATGCTGCAGGGCGGTCAGGGGTGAAATGCAGCTATCTAAGACCCGCCCGCCATGATTGGATATAATGAGTCCCTGAACACCGCATTGAATCGCCATTTCTGTATCTTGGGGATGAACCACACCTTTTAAAATTACCGGAAGTGAGGTGTTTTTAATTAGCCATTGGATGTCGTCCCATCTCGGGGCAATCTGCATTAGACCATTAAACACCGGATGTTGATCTTCGCTAATTTCAGGTAAGGGAATATGCGTAGGCGTATGCGGATGTTGCATGCCTTCAGGTAACTGGAAAAACACCCGACGTTCACGATCCCGAATACCGCTATGCGGTGAGTCTATCGTTATGACCAAAGCTTTAAAGTTGTGCTGCTCTGCAATTTTAGCCAATGCTAAAGATTTTTCACGGTCACCCTGCCAGTAGAGTTGAAACCATTTATAAGGATTTTCAGCTTTAAGGCTACGCATATCGGTATTGCTGAAAGTACTTAAAATCAGGTTGCTCTGTAGTACTTCAGCCGCTAAAGCCGTCGCCAGTTCAGCATCGGGGTGAAACAGCTGTTGATGGCCAATCGGTGCCAAAAAAATAGGATGTGGAAAGGTTTGACCCAGAATTTCACAGGTAGTATTGCCTTGAGTCAGGTCATTTAAATGTCTGGGAATCAGCTGGATTTTTTTAAACTGATCCAAGTTTTCCTGAACGCTGACTTCATCCATCGCTCCGCCTTGCAAGTAATGCCAGGTACTTTCTGGAAGGTGTTTTTCTGCTTGCCGTTCATAATCGGCAAGGGTTTGCAAATGTGCTGGAATTTGGCTGAATGGGTCAAGCGGTGTCACCGGTTTCATAAATCACCCCATTGGCGCAATAAATTATGATAATGACTAGTCAAACTGATTATTTCTTCCGAATCGCCGAGGTCTTGGCGTAGTTTCATAATGGTCATATCCAGATTGAATAACATACTGCGTTGCCAGTCATCTTTCACCATGCTTTGTAACCAGGTGAACGCTGCAACCCGTTTGCCATGAGTCACCGGTTCAACCCGATGCAAGCTGGTCGCAGGGTAGAGAATGGCATCACCTGCATCCAGTTTTACTTCATGGCTGCCATAATTGTCTTCAATAATCAGTTCACCACCTTCATATTCATCCGGTTCAGATAAAAACAGGGTAATCGAAACATCGGTACGAATTGCATGTCCTGTCGCATCTGAATATTGCACCGCACTATCGACATGATTGCCATAATTGCCCTCATCTTGATAGCAGTTAAACAAAGGCGAGAGTATGTGTTTGGGCAGTGCCGCAGATTTGACCTGAGCATTTCGTTGTAAGGCTTGCAAGATTTTGGGAGATAAGGATTGATAGATAATACTGTTCACATCGATTTGCAGATTGTTTTTTATTTTTTTGGCCTGAAAGCCTGCGCTCTGCTGCCCCTGAATCCAGGCATGGCTGACATCCAGTTGCTGGCGTAATTCAATAATCTGCTGTTTGGTTAAAATTTCAGGAATATGTAACATCATCAGCTTTATGCATCCCTTGAATGGATTGGGCTCAAAAATAAATAATGTAGTGCATAGGGTCTGTTGATACTTCATAAATGATTTGCGCTGTAGGCTAAAATTGAGCAGAACCACAGCCCTACGGGACAAGCATATTTTTTGCTGTTATATCGTTATGAAGTGGTCATTTAGAATGACTAAATTTCCTACTCCATGCCTCATCAGCTAAAAATATGCGTCGTCGCAAACATAGAGGAAGTGTCAACAGCCCCTGGCTCTAACACACTACATTTATACTCAATCTGCTAAGACTTAGCGAATTGCTTAAAATTTATAATTAAACGTCAGGGCTGCTGAGCGTGGTTGACCCAATATCACACGGCCGCCACCATTGTTTAAGGTGCTGATATATTCTTTATCTGCCAGATTATAGACATTTAGGTTCACAGAGGCATTTTTATTGAGGGTATAACCGGCCATGGCGTCAAATACCACATAGCTCGGAATACTTGGCATATTTGCTGCTGCAGTGCTGTCCGTAATCACACGTTTTTGGTCATCGACATAACGTGCGCCCAGGCCCAGTTTAAAACCGGCAATGTCATAGGTAGACCATAAACTTGCTGTCCATTCCGGTGACCAGCGTACATTGTTGGTTCGGGTAATTGCTCCGGTGGTTGCATTAACACTTAACTGGTCTTCTTGCTCGGTTTTCATATGGGCAATACCCGCAGAGACATTCCATGCATCGGTGATTTTACCTACAGCACTGAGTTCTACACCTTTGACGGTTGTTTTACCTTCCTGAATAGATTCTCTGGTAATCGCATCCTGAGTAAACTGGTTTTCATTTTCAGTGTAATAAGCAGCAGCATTGATAGCCAATTGATCATTGAGCAGATCCCACTTGGTTCCAATTTCATAGTGGTTGGTTTCCTGTGGTTTTGCAGCTGCACTGTTAATCCCTTCTGCTGAAAGATTAAAGTTGGCACTTCCCGGAGGAGTCAAGGATTTGGCATAAGAAGCATATACGCTACTTTTAGAAGTAGGTTTATATAAACCACCGAGTTTCCAGCTGAACAAAGTATCGTGTGCAGCAAAACTGGCAGGCACTAAGCTGCTGCTGCCTGATGGCAGGGTTAAAGCATCATATTCGGTGTCGTAATAGTCGATACGCACCCCACCATTCAGCTGGAAACGTTCACCAAACTTCAGAGTATCAAATAAATACGCTGCGGCAGTATCAGTTTCGCCATTGGTATAACCACCTGTATAAACTAAGCCTGGTAGAACTTGATTGCGATCAGGATGATATAAATTCGCCGGTGTAGGAGTAACAGGGGTTTGCCCCGGCATTTGCGTCGCTAGGGTTTTGTTATATTGCTGTTCTTTTAAAAACTCTAAACCCGCAACTACATCATGTTCAATCGCACCGGTTTTTAAATTCAGGTTCAGAGTCGTTTGGTTGGCAAGAATCTTATTTTCCTGATCCACCCCTTGGCGAGAGCGGCTCACGGTCCAGTCATTCGTATTGGCCGAACCGTTGGTACTCAGGCTATTAATCCCGGTTAATACCCGTTGCATGTTGGTTTTGCCTGCACGGGTAATATTGGTCAGTTTCAGGTTTTCTGCCAAATCACTTTCAATTTTTGCCGTGTACATGTCTGCATCGACATCTTCATGGTCATTCGCTTGGCCATAATAATTTTCACGGCTGACTTTAGGTGCTGAAGCTAAAGCGGAATCTGCATTATAAAAACCTTCCAGACCAACAGTCGGAATACCGCCATCCGGAATATTACGTTGACGAATATGCTGTGAATAGAGATACAGGCGTGTATCGCTATCTAGACCGAAAGCAATTGAAGGGGCAATGGCCCAGCTATTGTTTTCAATAAAATCGCGGCCTTCAACACCGCCGTCTTGTCCCATCGCATTTAAACGAAAAGCAGTACCGCCATTGATGACTTGATTCATATCGGCAGTAAGACGGGCATGTTCAGCCGTATTATAAGTGGCAGAAACTTCACGGCTATTTTCAGTCTGAGGAAGTTTGCTAGCCAAGTTAATATAACCTGATGCCGATCCACGTCCTGCTTCTGCCCCAGAAGGACCTTTGACTACTTCAATCTGTTCCAGATTAAATACATCCCGAGTAACAGCACCCAGATCACGAATACCATCGACATAAGTGGATGTTTGAGTGGAAAACCCACGCATTTGAAAAGCATCCCCTGCACTGGTATTGCCATTTTCACCCAGTTGCAGGGTAATTCCTGGCGTATTTCTTAAGGCTTCAACCAGGGAGGTTGCCCCTTGTTCTTTTAATAATTCTTTTTTAATCACTGAGACTGTTTGCGGGGTATCGACCAGAGGTTGAGTATATTTAGGTGAACTCACCTTATTGGCTTTGTATTTATTTTCTGCATCTGATTTTACTGTAATGGTTGGAAGCTGAGTGACATCTTGTGTATTCGCTGCATGAGCCATGAGCGGGAGAGAGGCCGCTAAAGCAACCAGTTGAACGTTTCGATTGTGTTTGCGGCTTTTAATCTGTGCCATTGTAGCTAATCCCTAATATCGTATATGACAAAATTCCATTACTGCCTTGCAACTTTTAAAGTCGGCAAAATAGCAGCAAAAGCGGAGATATTGTTATGGCCTGTAACAATTGATGCGAATTCTAATGATAATTATTATCATTAACAATAGTGATAAGTATTTAATGATGATGAAACTGGATGGAAATATGACTTAATTCGCGCTTATTTATTAGATAAAGCAATCATGCTTAAAGGGAAAAACGATGCCAAAGAAGTTAAATTTGACTAAAAGATAAAATAATTAAGTATTCAGATACTTGTAAGTTATTGGCTAGGCTGCCTGATATTAAGTTTCAGCAGCCTTTTTTATTTTGGCGTTATAAAGCTTAAAGTTCAGCCCATTTACGCATTAAATTATGATAAAGATTGGTCAGCTTGATCACTTCATCATGTTGATCACCCAACTGCATACGCAGGTTCTGAATGCTCTGATCAAGATTAAATAACATATGACGTTCTGCTTCATCACGAATCATACTTTGCACCCAAAAGAATGATGCCATACGGCAACCTGAGGTCACAGGTGTTACCTCGTGCAAACTGGTCGATGGATAGAGAATCATATCGCCGGCCGGAAGTTTAACTTCATGGTAGCCATATGTGTCTTCTATGACTAAATCGCCACCTTCATATTCATCTGGTTCGCTCAAAAAAACCGTACAGGACAAATCGGTTCTTAAGCGCTCATTGGTTCCCCGGATTCGACGAATTGAATTATCAACATGAAAACCAAAGGCTTCATTGTTTTCATAACGGTTAAACAGGGGAGGAATGATGTCTAAAGGAATTGCAGCAGACAGGAATAATGGATGTTGTCCGAGTGACTCTAAAATAATCGTACTTAAATGATGGGTCAGCGGAAGGTCTTCCGGAAGCTGTTGGTTTTGTTTGACTGTAGCTGAAAGTGTACCCGCAGTGACTTTACCATTGACCCATTCAATTTTATTCATTTCTTCGCGGAAATATTGAACTTGTTCTTTAGTCAGGACGTTAGGAATATGATGAATCACGGCAATACACCTTTGGAAGAATGAATTTTGTATAGCTATAAAAATAGCCTCATTATGAGGCTATTTAAAATCAAATCCCATAAATAATTTATGGGGTTCTGACTGGGTTTTAGTATTTGAAGTTTAGAGACAATACTGCACTACGACCTTCTGCTTCAGTTGCATAGTGTGATGCATAAGCTTTCGTGAAGTAACGTTCATCTGACAGGTTGTTGACGTTTAACTGCAGGTCAACATTTTTGTTAACGTTATAACGCGCCATGGCATCGTAACGTACGTAACCTGGAACGTATTTGGTATTAGCAGCATCGCCATAGACTTTGTCCATAGCGGTTGCACCAGCACCTAAAGTAAATTGTGGTAATACTTGGTAAGTTGTCCAGAGTGTTGCTGAGTTTTTCGCAACATTTTGAACTTGATTACCATCATTAGTACCAGCACCATCATCGATAATTTCACTGTCTAAATAGGTGTAACCAGCAGAAACTGCCCATTTATCCGTAATGTTACCGTTTGCACCAAGCTCAATACCATCTACACGAGTTTCACCAATGTTTCGTGTAAAACCATCAGTATCAGTAGCTCGTGTATTTGTTTTTTCAGTACGGAAAATAGCAGCTGTTAAGTTTAATTTATCATTAAATAAATCCCACTTTGTGCCAAGTTCCATGGTACGAACTTCCTCTGGTTTGAGGTTGTTGATTGCTTCAGCTTGTGCTTCGGTAGTATTACGTCCAGGAACAGAAATTCCTTCTGAGCCATCAGCAGCATCCACCCCAACTGGGTTGGCTGAAGTTGCGTAACTTGCATAGATAGAACCATTTTCTAATGGTTTATAAGTCACACCTGCTTGATAGTTAAAGAAATCACTGTCACTTACATATTTTTTGCCCGAAGCATGAATGTTTTGTTCAGTTTCAAATTTATCCCAACGAACACCAAGGTCTAATAACCATTGTGAATTTAATTCGATGTTATCTAACAAATAAACAGAAGTACTTTCGGTTTCTGTTGTACTTGCTTTTGGTGCCGCTGTAATAATGTCATTAAAGCGATCATGAGGGTTAGGATTATAAGCATCCGTACACCAACCGTTAGATGCTACTCCCGTACCTAAAACACAAGCATTTTCATTAACATTAGTTGTAGCAGCATCATCAGAACCGCCAATAGGCTGGCCAGTACGAGAAGTAACGTTATAGCTACCTTTATCTGATTCTTGTTTACTGTATTCTGCACCCGTATTAAAGCTATGTTTAAGAGCACCAGTATTAAATTTACCCGTCAATGCAAGTTGATCAGTAAATGTATTTGTATCGCTAATACGAGAATTTACTCGACGCCACACTTCATTATTTGCAATATTGCCTTTAGAGTCATCTGGTTGTGTCCAAATATAATCATTCTTCGAATTACTATAAACAGCTGTATTACTAATCGTTAAATTATCAGTTAGATCATGTTCTAACTTAATTGTACCAATCTGATTTTCTTGTTTTTGGAAATCACGATCCAACCAACCATAGTAAATACCTTGTTTTGCATTTAATGGTTTACCAGTTGTTACACCAGTATTAGGACCAGTTGAAGTCCAATATGGAACACCCGAATCTGGAGTATCGTCAGATTTTAAGTAGTAATAGCTTAAAGTTGCACGAGTAGGGGTGTCCAAACCAAAAGTAATACTTGGCGCAATACCAGCACGTGCATATTCAGCACCATCGGCTTGACCGGCTTTTTCATTTTTGTGGCCCAATACCGCAACACGGGCTGCAATACCATTACCAAAATCTTTGTTGCCATCCAAAGTAATACGTTGGTAATTGTCTGTACCTGCGCCAACAGAACCTTCTAGGAAGTCACCTTGTTTCGCAACTTTAGAAATCATGTTAATGCTACCGCCAGTGGTACCTGCACCACCCATTGCAGATGCAGAACCTTTAGTAACTTCCACTTGTTCTACGGCAAACATTTCACGGTTTTGCGAAGTAGCGCTACGCACACCATCGACATACATTGAACTTTCAGAGTTATAACCACGAATAAATGGACGGTCGCCATTTGGGTTACCACCTTCACCAGCACCTAAAGTAATACCAGGTACAGTACGCAAAGCATCGCTTAAAGTTGTCACTTGAGTATCTGCAATCAGCTGTTTAGAAATCACAGAAACTGATTTTGGCGTATCGAGCAGCGGAGCCACAAACTTGGAATTCGCAGATTTATCTACTTTTAGTGTTTGTTCTGATTCTGCTTGCGTACGGATAGTATCAAGTTGAGCAACTTGATCTTGTGCAATTGCATTCCCTGCCATGACTGAAAGTGATGACACAATCGCAGAAGATACGATTTTTTTGCGTGTTTTAATGAAGGCCATTTCTAACTCAAAATGTGTACTGTGAAAATGTATGAGAATAATAATGATTCTTATTTTTTATCACTATTAAGTTGAATTGGAATTGACGATTCTTAAGTTAGACTAAAACGGGATATTAAATGAAATAATGTAACAAATTGTGATTAAGTAATTGATTATGTTGTTATATAGAAAAACCCTGTCTATACAGGGTTTTTTATGGGGATTTTGAATATTAGAATTTAAAGGTGGTGCTCAATTGGACGCGGCGACCTTCTTGAGTATTGCTATAACGATTGTAATAACTTCCGTCGACTAACTCGTAGTCAGTAAAATTTTTGTCGAATACATTATATAAGGCAACACCAATATCCCAATTGTCATTCACATTAAAATTAGATCCAAGATGTAATAATGCATAGCCTTTAAAATCGCCTAAATCATTATAAACCTTTTGATTCTCAGCAGTTAAATTGTCGTAAGTAGAAGTAAAGCGCGCTCTTTCACTACGATATTCACCACGTGCCCATAAGTTAAGATGATCGGATGCCTGCCATTTTAAAGAGGTATTTACAATATGCTCTGGTGTATCGTTAAGAGGCGGATTACCTAAAGTACTATCTTTAATTTCAGTTTCAGTCCATGTGTAATTAACACCCAACTTCCAAGTGGGTGCAAATTCCCAGTTGAAACCTGTTTCTATCCCATATACTTCAGCTTTTTCAGCATTAGTTGGACGTACTACATTCCATGAGTCAGGTCGTCCATTTGTTGGATGGTAGCCCATAACCCAAGATGTTCCAACAGAAGCCATATAGGCTTCACAATCTGCTTTAGACCAATTACTGTCTGAAGTAGTAGTGGTATTTGTATTACAACTAAATTCGGTATTTCCGTTTACAATTTTATCTTCAATCTGGCTGTAAAAAGCCGTGATATTGGCATCAAAATTAGAATTGTTATTAAAATAAGTCCCAAACTCTAAATTTTTACTGGTTTCAGGTTTCAACTCCGGATTACCAAATAATGGGGTACGACCCTGTCCACTCACATTATAAATACCATTAGTTAAGCGTTCTAAACGTGGTGCTTTGTAACCCTCTGAATAGCCACCTTTGAGTGTCCAATTATCATTGGTATTCCAGACTAAATAAGCACGGGGCGTCCAAAAATCACCAAAGGTACTATTATCGTCGAAACGTAATCCCAGAGTTAAAGCTAAGCTGTCTGTTAATGCCCAGGTATCTTCTGCAAATAAACCTAACTGATCAAATGAAACTTCTTTATTAACACGTAAGCCATCTTTAATGCTCGCGTCCCACCATTGACCGCCCAGCGTAACATTGTGTCCATCAAAATGTTGCGTGGTAAATTTTGTATCAAAAATTGTATCTTCACTTTCTAAAAGACGCGGGGTTACCACAGTTGAGCCACCTTGCGCTCGGGAAGGAATTAATCGTCCAATTGTTTCTGTCTGAGTGTTGCTAACACTTGATTCCAGTGTTCCTAGGCTGTTGCGCCAAGTATGAGCAAGAATCATTTTTTCACGATTATATTCTTGTGAAGAGTTATAGCCCCCATTTGCACCTAAAGTACCGAGCTGTCCTTTACTGTTGTCATACCATTGCTCAGTCTGTTCATATTCTGCAGAAATATCATGATGATCCGTCGGGGTCAAAGTAAGACGAACCCCCATAGTTTCCAAATCAGACTTTGTCGGACTATTACCTTGAGATAATTCAGTATCTGAATTGGCATCTGGAGTTAAATGTGATTGGTCTCGTTCAGCTTTACGTCCACGAAGTTGAATACCCAGTAAATTTTGAATTAAAGGACCAGATACGAAAGCATCTACAGCACGTTGATTACCGAAGTCAGAGTAATTAGGGTTAAGCGTCCCTTCTAGGGTGACAGCACCTGTCCATTCAGGTGAAACTTTTTTAGTAATAATATTGATTACACCACCAATAGCATCGGAACCATAAAGCGTAGATGCAGGTCCACGAATCACTTCAATTCGTTCAATTGCTGAAATTGGAGGTATAAAACTGTTATTGGATTCACCAAAGCCATTTGGGGCGATATCACCTGTACTATTTTGACGGCGTCCATCAATTAAAACGAGTGTATATTCTGAATCCATACCACGAATACGAATATTTAGCCCGCCAGTTTTACCTGCGGTAGGGCTAATGTCGACACCTTCCACATCCACCAAAGCATCTGCAATGGAATTAATTCTTTTATTTTTAAAATCTTCTGCAGTAATCACTGTAATAGAAGCAGGCGCATCTTTTATTTTTTGTTCATAGCCCGTAGCTGAAACCACAATTGTTGAAAGTTGATGGGGAGCAGATGCGGTTTCAGTATTTGCAAAAATAGAAGTAGACGTAATTCCTAGAATAGCAAGACTAAGCGGACGAAGGTTGAACTGACTCATAAAATAGAATTCCAAAGATGGACGAGATAAATAATTGAAAATAAAATAAATAAAAACAAACGCAGTAATATTAATGATAAGGCTTATCATTTGCAATAAAAAACAAACAAAAGTGTCGACAAGAAGTAAAGATAGGAGGTTTTTTTACATAAAATTTAAATTTAATTGTAGAACAGCACAAAATTAGTGGTTAACTCATCCTGTTTTGTATATCTTCCAATGTTGTCATATAATATGGCACTTTCAAAATTGCAATTACTATTTCTATATCGAGGAAGCCATGCAAGTAACTTCTGAAGCGGTTTCGGGCGTTGCCCGTCGTTTAAATGTATCTGTACCGACGAGCCGTGTGAACGAGCAATTTGAAGCTCGTTTAAAACGCACTGCTAAAACTGTGAAGATCAACGGCTTCCGTCCAGGTAAAGTGCCTTTAAATGTTGTACGTCGTGAATATGGCGCGGGTATTTATCAAGAAGTTGTCAACGATGTAATTCGTGACACAGTATTCGAAGCAATTCAGCAAGAAAAAATCAATGCTGTTGGCATGCCAAACATTGATAAAGTTGAAAATAAAGAAGATGCTCTTGTTTATGAAGCAACTGTAGAAGTTTATCCAGAAGTTGAAGTGAAAGCTTTTGATGCTTTGGAAGTTGAACGTAAAACAACTGAAGTTAACGACAAAGACGTTGACCAAATGATTGAAAACCTTCAAAAACAGCGTCAAACTTGGGCTGAAACCAAAGGCATGGCTAAAAAAGACATGCAAGTAACTTTCGATTTCGAAGGTACTGTTGACGGTGAGAAGTTTGAAGGCGGTACTGCTGAAGACTTTAAACTTGTTTTAGGTTCTGGTCGTATGATTCCCGGCTTCGAAGACGGTATCGTTGGTATGAAGAAAGGCGAAGAGAAAGTTATTGATGTAACTTTCCCTGAAGACTATCAAGCTGAAAACCTTGCTGGTAAAGCTGCACAGTTCAAAATCACTGTAAAGCTTGTTGAAAAATCAAAACTTCCAGAAATTGATGCTGAATTCTTGAAAATCTTTGGTTTAACTGAAGAAGAAGGCGTTGAAAAATTAAAAGCTGACGTTCGCAAAAATATGGATCGTGAAGTGAAGAATGGTCTTCGTAACCAAGTTAAAGCGGCAACTTTTGATGCGCTTGTAGCTGCAAACGAAGTTGAAGTTCCTGAGTCAATGTTGGCTCAAGAGATTGACCGTCAACGTCAACAAATGATTCAACAATTCACTCAACAGTTTGGTGCTCAAGGCGCGCAAGCATTTGACAGCAGCATGCTTCCAGATGACTTGTTCAAAGAACAAGCTGAAAAAGCCGTTAAACTAGGTGTATTGGTCAGCAAAGTTTTAGCTGATGCTAAAATTGAAGTTGATCCTGCTCGCGTTGAAGCTTACATCGACGACATGGCTTCTTCTTACGAAGACCCGACTGAAGTGATTGAATACTTCAAAAATGACAAACAGCAACGTGCTCAAATCGAAGCAGTTGTGTTAGAAGATCAAATTGTTGATCACATTTTAGCGTCTGCTAAAGTAACTGATACAGCGGTAAGCTACGAAGAATTGTTGAAAGAGCAACAAGCTCGTCAACAAGGCTAAGCTTAGCTGATCGGAAAAAGGCGCATCATGCGCCTTTTTTTATATATTCAGCTTATCTTGAGCGTGCCTTGTATTAATAATGCGCATGCAAAAAATATCTGTTATTTAATTGGGAATATTTTGCAATTTCGACAATTATCCCTCATATTGTGAATATGAGTTGAGTAACAAAAAATTTAGGAATAAATAACGTATGTATGTTCCAACAATTAATAGCGCTTTAGTACCAATGGTCGTAGAGCAATCGTCTCGTGGCGAGCGTTCTTTTGATATTTTTTCACGTCTTTTACGTGAGCGTGTCATCTTTATGAGTGGTGAAGTTGAAGACAACATGGCCAACTTAATTGTTGCGCAGATGTTGTTTTTAGAAGCAGAGAACCCAGATAAAGATATACACCTTTATATTAATTCACCAGGTGGCTCGGTGACTGCAGGTATGGCCATTTATGACACCATGCAGTTTATCAAACCGGATGTAGTAACTTACTGTATGGGTCAGGCAGCATCTATGGGTGCGTTCTTATTGAATGCAGGTGCAAAAGGCAAACGTTATTGCTTGGAAAATGCCCGTGTCATGATTCACCAACCACTAGGTGGTTTCCGTGGTCAAGCATCGGATATTGAAATTCACGCACGTGAAATTCTATTCATTAAAGAACGTTTAAACCGTTTAATGGCAGAGCATAGTGGTCAAGACTATGAAACTGTGGCAAGAGATACTGACCGTGACAACTTTATGACAGCTCAAGCTGCTAAAGAATACGGTCTCGTGGATGAAGTGTTAAGTAAACGTCCATAATTTTCAGATTTTAATATTGGAGTAAATATGTCCGAACATCCTCAAGGACAAAAGCATTGTTCATTTTGCGGTAAAACGCAGTCTGAAGTCGGGAAACTGATTGCAGGTGAAGACGCTTACATCTGTAATGAGTGTGTGGACGTATGCTTAGATTTAGTCCAGACCAGTCAACAAGTAGAATCGGGTGATTGGGCAACTAAGCCTTTGCCAAAACCACATGAAATTCGTGCTGCATTAGATCAATATGTCATTGGTCAAGATGTTGCCAAAAAAACGCTTTCAGTTGCAGTGTATAACCACTACAAACGTTTAAAAGTTACCCATTCAGGTCATAAATCTGATGAGGCGGTAGAACTTGCGAAAAGTAATATTTTGCTGGTTGGACCAACAGGTTCAGGTAAAACTTTACTTGCACAAACTCTAGCACGTCTTCTCGATGTTCCATTTGCCATGGCAGATGCAACGACTTTAACCGAAGCCGGTTATGTGGGTGAAGATGTTGAAAATATCGTACAAAAACTTCTTCAAAAAGCGGATTACGATGTAGAGAAAGCGCAAAAAGGGATTATCTATATCGATGAAATCGACAAGATTACCCGCAAGTCTGAAAACCCATCGATTACCCGTGATGTATCGGGTGAAGGTGTTCAGCAAGCATTATTAAAAATGATTGAAGGTACGGTTGCTTCAATACCACCCCAAGGTGGCCGTAAGCATCCGCAACAAGAGTTCATTCAGATTGATACCTCAAATATCTTGTTTATTTGTGGTGGTGCATTTTCAGGTTTAGAGAAAATTGTACAACAACGTCAAGAAAAAGGCGGGATTGGTTTCACAGCAGATGTGAAGAAAAAAGACGAAAGTAAAAAATTGTCTGATTTATTCCGTCAAGTAGAAGCAAATGACTTGGTGAAATTTGGTTTAATTCCAGAATTCATTGGTCGTCTACCAGTTATTGCAACTTTGGAAGAGCTGGATGAAGAAGCGCTTATGCAGATTCTGACTGAGCCAAAAAATGCCTTAACACGCCAATACCAATATTTATTCGATATGGAAAATGTTGACTTGGTGTTTGAAGATTCTGCATTGCGTGCTATTGCGAAAAAAGCCTTAGAACATAATACAGGGGCACGTGGTCTGCGTTCAATCCTGGAAAACTCTTTACTTGAAACTATGTATGATTTACCAAGCCGTACCGATGTTGGTACCGTGATTGTAAATGATGCGGTAATTAGTGGTGAAGGAAAGCCAGAGTTAAAGGCAGAGCGTCAAGCTAAAACAGAGACTGAAACTGCGCCTAAAGTAGATTTGAAAGTTATAAATTCTAAATCTGCTTAATTCGCTATTCGTCTGAAACGTGCGGAAAACTGGTGTTTTCGCACGTTTTTTATTTCCAAAAATAAACTGCAATGTTAATCTCAAATACTAGGCGCGGACGTCTAAATAAGATCAACTAACTCAGATCAATGTCGCGATCCATCTAGCGAAAAATTAAGTGTTTAATTGAGTACAAAAATAAAAAATACGCGGTGAGGGAAAATCATGCGTGGAGTCTGTATTGCGGTCTGTGCAAGTATTATTTTAATGGGTTGTCATGGCAAATCTGCTTTTGAACATGCTCAAGCAACATCAACCTTAAAACCTGTAAATACTGAACATGAACCGGGTCTATTGGAGCAATACCGTTTTGGTATGTTTACTATTGGAGGTTGGGTCAATCAAAAAGTAGGACAGCGCTTTCAACCGGTACAAGCCCAAAGTGAGCAAGCGGCCCTTGTGTATATGTATCGTCCTGATAGTAAATGGAATCGTCAAGAAATTGTGGCATCCAGTCTTTTTATTAACAGTGAGCGTATTCCGAGTTTGTTAAATAATCATTATTATTGGATTGAATTGCCTGCAGGAACGTATCGCTTGTCGACCAGCCGGCCTGTAGGTGTACAGCATTTTCAAAAGCCTAAATATCTAGATTTTACTGTGGAAGCAGGGCAGTCTTATTTTATTAAATATGATGAAGAAAATTTAAGCACTCGTCATGAAATTTCTGGACCATTGATACTTGTATCTGAAAAAGCAGGTTTAAACGAAATCGCATTTACCCAGTTAAAGTCGGAAAGTTTTAACTTTGTAGCCCAAGATTCAAATACAGGTAAGGTACGTAAAAAAGCTCAGAAGCTTAAGCCTGCTAAATATGACCCTGCGGAAGATGTACAACTGACTACACCCTTTAAGCCGTGGGATCCAAGGACGTGGTAAATACACATTTCTCAGTTTGAAACTGAAGGCCAGCGATCTTCTGGTAAGTAAGAAATACTTGTTTATAGAAATAAAAAAGCACCCATTCGGGTGCTTTTTTAGCTTAGAAAATTAAACTGCAGCAGCATCTACTACTGGGATTTTACCAATTTTAGCTTGCCAGATTTTAGGTGCAGTCGCGTGAATAGAAGTACCATTCACGTCTACCGCTACAGATACTGGCATATCTTCAACAACAAATTTGTAGATTGCTTCCATACCCAAGTCAGCAAAAGCTACAACTTCGGCTTCACGAACAGCTTTAGATACGAGGTAAGCAGCGCCACCTACAGCCATCAAATATGTCGCTTTGTTGTCTTTAATTGCTTCGATAGCCGTCGGACCACGGTCTGCTTTACCAATCATGCCATACAAGCCAGTTGCTTCTAGAACTTGACGCGTGAATTTATCCATACGTGTTGCAGTTGTCGGGCCTGCAGGACCAACCACTTCATCACCAATCGGATCGACTGGACCCACGTAGTAAATGAATTTACCTTTAAGATCGACTGGAAGTTCTTCACCGTTATCTAACATTTCACACATACGTTTGTGCGCAGCGTCACGGCCTGTATAGATTGTACCGTTAAGCAATAAGGTATCGCCCGGTTGCCAAGAATTCATTTCTTCTTGTGTAATGGTGTCTAAGTTTACACGCTTAGATGTCGATGAATCCCAAGTTACAGCAGGATAATCATCCAATTTTGGTGCTTGAATATGAGCAATGCCTGAACCATCTAACTGGAAATGTGCATGACGCGTTGCAGCACAGTTCGGAATCATACCGACTGGTTTACCGGCAGCATGACATGGATAGTCTTTGATTTTGATATCAAGAACAGTGGTTAAACCACCAAGACCTTGAGCACCAATACCTAGAGCATTTACTTTTTCGAAGATCTCGATACGGAGTTCTTCCATTTTGCTCTGTGGACCACGACGAAGTAATTCGTCCATGTTGATTTCTTCCATCAAGGCTTCTTTGGCAAGCATCATGGCTTTTTCGGCAGTACCACCAATCCCGATACCGAGCATACCAGGAGGACACCAGCCTGCACCCATAGTTGGAACAGTTTTAAGTACCCAATCCACGATTGAGTCAGATGGGTTCAACATGGCAAGCTTAGATTTGTTTTCTGAACCGCCACCCTTAGCAGCCACAGTAATGTCTACTTTGTCACCCGGTACGAGTTTGTAGTGGATCACAGCAGGAGTATTGTCTTTGGTGTTTTTACGACCAAAAGCAGGGTCCGCTAAAACTGATGCGCGAAGAATGTTTGAGTTTTCAAGATAACCCTGACGTACACCTTCGTTAATCGCGTCATCTAGGCTCATGGTTAAATCAAATTTAACGTCTAGGCCCACTTCAAGAAATACGTTAACAATTCCTGTATCTTGACAGATAGGGCGATGACCTTCTGCACACATACGAGAGTTAATTAAGATTTGTGCAATTGCATCTTTTGCGGCTTTGTTCTCTTCTCGATCATAGGCACGGCTCATCGCTTGGATGAAGTCTTGTGGATGATAGTAAGAAATGAACTGAAGCGCATCTTTCACCGATGTGATCAAGTCATCTTGCTTGATAATAGTTGTCATATCAAATATCTCTTGAGCGGGCTGTTAGCTAGCGGGCTAAATTATAAGATAAAAAGCAAGTTCTGTGGGCGTTTTGAATGATTTTTGGCCGAAAGTTTAATAGCGAATTAGCAAGTCAAGGTAACTGTCATTTTTGTGGAGATTTCTGTCATAAATATGACAAAAGGCTGTCATAGTTCAGTTGAAATCTGTCATTTAAAGCAGAAATTGGAATAATTTAAATCTATTTAATAACCTAACTTATTGAAAATTATTAATTAATACAATTATTTTAAGTTATATTAAATATGACAGCATTGTCATAAATTTGTCATAAAAATTTTACATAATAAGCTCATCAAATTTAGAGCGTAACAAGCATATGATTACTGCAGTTGTTTCAGTTGTTGGTTTTTCTTTATATATCGCAGTGACATGGATTTACGGTCAAAAAGAAGATCAGGCTTAAGCTCTATCTTCTTTTTTTTTGCTTTAATTTTTTCATTCTAATAAATTCCTACAACTTCAAATCTTCAAATTTCGATCTAAATCTGCGTATACTATTTTAAAAATATGAAAACTTCTCTGATGAAAGATCATTCGGAATTTGCACACAATATAATTGAAATCTATAAAAAACATGCTCGTGCATGGACGGAATTACGCGGCAATTTTCTGTATGAAAAAGCATGGCTCGATCATTTTCTAGCACTGATTCCTCAACATTCTAAAATACTGGATTTAGGTTGCGGTTCGGGAAAACCGATAGCAGATTATTTGATTCAGCATGATCATAAAATAACGGGTGTCGATAGTTCAAATGTGATGATTGAAATGGCACAACAAAATTTTCCTGAACAATACTGGCTTCAAGCAGACATGCGAACTGTTGAACTCGATCAAAAATTTAATGCGATTTTGGCGTGGGACAGTTTTTTTCATCTGACTCCTGATGATCAACGGGCGATGTTTCAGAACTTTCAAAAACATGCCAAGCTGGGAGCGGCATTGATGTTTAGCAGTGGGCCAAGCCATGGGGAAGCGATTGGAGATATGTTTGGCAATGCTTTGTATCATGCCAGTTTGTCGCAAGATGAATATCGACAATTATTGAAAGATCATGGTTTTGAAGTCGTGAAAATGGTTGTTCAAGATCAGGCCTGTGCCGGGCATACGGTGTGGTTGGCCAGAAAACTTTAATAAAAAATTCTAAAGAGAATATAAAATCGATTAAATAAAATGGCAGAGCAGTGTAAAAAGCCCATTCGAGGGGGGGTAGGCTTTTTACACTGATCTATCTTAATGATTTTAAATGATAAATTAATTAAATTTATTTAAGTTATATTATATTTATTTTAGAAAATCTTAAAATAAGTAAATCTATTCACGCTCCTAGTCAGACTTTTATAGGAGGAATAATAGTTTAAAGGATAATGCGGTAGTAACGGATATTGCAGGTGACTACAGGATGCTCAAAATTAAAAACCATACTCTTCTTTTCAATTCATTAAACTTGGTTTCAAATTGAATGAACGTGGTAGCGTGGAAAAAACTAAATCCAGAAGATGGTTTAAAAATATAAACTATTTAATGAGTATTAATTTACTTTTTTCTGCGGTTTAAGACTGGAGTCCTGAAAAATTATTGGGTTTTTATAAAGAACAGAGACTTTTGAATGAAATGTAGGCGGTTGTTTCTTGGAAAGAAAGAGATCATGTTAAAATAAGAAGAGGTGAATAAAACAGCTAAAATTAATTCCATTTAACCTCATCGTCATTCTAAGAAATTCACAAAAAAAACCACCCAATTTTTCAATCAGATGGCTTGGAAAACTTGGATTTAAGATTATTGAGTAGCCTGTTGCTCGGCCTGAATTGCAGTTAGAGCAATGGTAAATACAATATCATCCACTAGTGCACCACGTGACAAGTCATTCACCGGCTTATTTAAACCTTGCAGCATCGGACCTACACTGACTACATTTGCCGAGCGTTGTACAGCTTTATAAGTCGTATTGCCTGTGTTCAAATCAGGGAAAATAAATACATTGGCACGACCAGCAACTTGTGAATCTGGCGCTTTTGAACGTCCCACACTTTCAACCGATGCAGCATCGTATTGTAATGGTCCATCAATGAGTAAGTCTGGGCGACGCTCTTTAGCAATTCGGGTTGCTTCAGCCACTTTCTCTACATCTGCACCGGTACCAGAAGTACCGGTTGAATAAGAAATCATGGCAATACGCGGGTCAATACCAAAGGCTTTTGCTGAATCTGCCGATTGGATGGCAATTTCAGCCAGTTGTTCAGCATCCGGGTCAGGATTAATTGCGCAGTCACCATACACATAGACTTCATCCGGTAACAACATGAAGAATACTGAAGATACCAGTGAATACTCCGGTGCAGTCTTAATCAGTTGGAATGCAGGGCGAACTGTATTGGCGGTGGTGTGTACTGCACCCGATACCAATCCATCGACTTGATCGAGGGCAAGCATCATAGTGCCGAGTACGACGGTATCTTGCAGTTGTTCACGCGCTTGTAATTCGTTAATTTTACCTTTACGCAATTCCACCATTTTCGGCACATAGTTTTCACGAATTAGGTCAGGATCGATAATTTCAAGATCATGTGGCAAGTCGATATTTCGTGCTTTAGCAACTTCTATTACCGCTTCCGGTTTCGCCAATAAAACGCAATTGGCAATTCCACGTGATTGGCAAATTGCAGCTGCCTGAATAGTCCGAGGTTCATCACCTTCCGGTAAAACAATCCGTTTTTTTGCTGTAATGGATTTTTGAACCAACTCATGACGGAAAGCAGACGGCGATAAACGAGGCTTGTAAGAACCATTTAGCAGTAGGGCAATCCAGTCTGCATTCAGATGGCTGGATACGAAACGGCTGACTTGCTCGGCGCGTTCAGTATCATCGACTGGAATTTCATTGCTTAAATTGGAAAGGCTCTGTGCGGTCTCAAAGGTGCTGAGCGGTGTGTGCAGAATCGGTAAGCCATTTTTAATAGCAGTCTGGCAGAAAGCTAAAACCGAAGCATTTGGCTCATGGTGTTCAGTTAACACCAAGCCGGCTAGTGGAATACCGTTGCTGCTAGCGAGGCTACTTGCCAGTAAAACATCAATACGGTCAGAGGCACTAATAATCAGTTCACCGGCCACAAATTTATTCAGTTCATGTTCAATATTCGAAGCAATCAGGCTGCTATGTAATACCCGGCGCTGCGTGGCTTCACCCCGGTTAATCCATTCTGCTGAAATATGCGCAGCCAGATCGGAAATTCGCGGTACACTTAAAGTATCACTGAAGGGCACTAAGCCAATCACTGGAAGTTTTTCAGAACCAAGATGGGCATGAGTTTTTTGAATTGCTCTAACAAATTTTTCAGTCTCACCAATCAGGCGTAAACTGGGATCAAATGTGACCGGAACCTGAGCAGAATCTTCATGCAAGCCCTTGGTACGCATAAACAAGATGCCGGCCATACGGGTAGAGAAAGCGCCACCAAAATAGCGTAACTGATTTTCGACTTTTTCCGCACTCAATTCCGGCGTATTAATATCGGCATTGCTGACAATAATGACTTTGGCATCGAGTGCCTGCGCCAAGGTGGCATTCATTTCAGAGGCGAAAGCATCACGACTGTTCGGGAATAAGCCTTCAACAATAATCAGATCATGATTCTTGGCAATCTGACGATGCAGACGTACTGCTTCTTCGAGTAGCTCATCACTTTCATCTTGATTAATTTGCTGAATCAATTTGGTATAAGGAATCGGTTCAACTGTTTCACTATTTGATAAATGACGATACAGGGCGGTTGTACCATCTACGGGTTGATTTTTTTCTTGTGAAAAAGGTTTAAGAAAACCGGCTTTCACACCTTGGCATTCCAAGGCATAGACTAAACCCAGGCTGGCTGAAGTTAATCCTACGCCTTCCCCAGTTGGAACTAATAAAATTGTTTTCATAGCTTGATTCTAAATAAAAGGATTCAGTGATGAGCATTATAAAATGTGCGATGGCTTAAGCCGTCTCAACATCTGCTTCAAACTTTTTTGCAGCTGCTTGATTAACCTCATTCACAACATTTTCAGTTTCTTGTGCAATGCGACCTTCTTCATCAGTAGGAACAACCCAAATTTGAGGACCAGTACCTGCGTCTATACGGCCTTCTGTTCCGCGCTTCAAGTTATCGTTTTGTTCTTTGCTTAAGTTGAAACCGAAGTGAGGGAGGTATGCCAATGTTTTTTCACGGATATAGGCAGAATTTTCCCCGATACCACCTGTGAAGAACAGACCGTCAATACGCGGCAAGCCACAGCTTAAGGCTGCAAGTGATTTAGCTAAACGGTAGCAGAATACTTCAATCGCAATGCTTGCATCTTCATTGCCCTGTTCAGAGGCTTCAATCAGGGTACGCATATCATTCGAAAGATTCGAAAGACCGAGCAAACCACTTTGATTGTTCAGCATTTTATCGATTTTATAAATATCCCAACCCAAGTTGCTTGCCAGAAAGCTATGAATACTTGGGTCAACATCCCCACTACGGGTACCCATAACCACACCTTCTAATGGTGTCAGACCCATAGAAGTATCCACACTTTGGCCATTCCAAATGGCACAAGTCGAGCTACCATTGCCGAGGTGAGCCGTTAGCCAGCCACCTTGTTTAAAGCTGCCTGCCAGTTCTGAACCGCGTTCAGATACATAGGCATGACTGGTGCCATGGAAACCGTAACGGCGGACATTGTGCTCGGTATATAAGAATTTTGGCAAGGCATAACGAAAAGCATGTTCCGGCATAGTTTGGTGGAAGGCCGTATCAAATACCGCGACTTGTGGTAACTGTGGAAACAAACGCATGGTTGCGTCAATACCGACTAAGTGTGCAGGATTATGTAAGGGTGCAAGCGGTGTAGCTTCACGAATACGTTCTACGATTTCTTTAGTGAGTAATTCTGCTTTGGTCAAGGTGCCGCCATGTACTACCCGGTGGCCAATGGCTTGAGGATTATATTGTGATAAACGTTCTAAAATGGTTTCCAGTGCTTTTTCATGATCGGCATAGGGAATAGAAAGTTCGAGTTGCTCACCGCCAACAGTGATGCCTTTAATACGTGCATCAGCAGAACCTAGATTTTCTGCCAAACCAAAGATACGATCTTCACGGTGCTCAGAAACTAAAGCATATTTGATAGAAGAAGATCCGCAGTTAATCACTAATACTGATGTAGTCACGTTTATATACCCGAATTCTAATTGAAATAATTATCCCTTATTGATCACGATGCAATGTTGTTGTGATGCAATCTTAATCAGTATGAATGTTTTATCATGGGTTTTTTATTGCTCCTAGATAGACTTTAGCAGATTAGACTTAAGCATTATCGACCTGCTGCATAATAATAATTAAAATTTATCGTTTGATAGATTTCATTTATTAATAAAATAGTACTCAATCCTAGTATGTGGCTTGTATGAATTATAACCATAGCATGAGTGATTTATTTTGAGCATCAAATCATGTTGTTTTAATATTATTTTCGATATTTTATTTCTGACCAGCGCACGATCACATAAGCAATCAGTGCAACCATGAAAAAAACCAGCATCATCCAGGCCAAGCCCTGTAGTGTTTCAATAATGGTCCGATAAATCTCGAGTACCCATCTTTCACGGGTCAGTTCAATGACAATTTTTTTGTCATTATCGGTATAGGTGAGTGGCGTGATATATTTTTCCATATCGTAAATACGAATACCGGAAGATGTGCCCACGACCATGCCGGCAAATTTGGTGTATTTTGCCCATGCTTCATGAATGGGATCGTTAATTATTCGCGCCAGAATTTGATTGATAGAGTGAGAAAAAATTTTCATTACGGCAAAAGAGACCAGTAATGCCAATACGAATGTACAGATCATTAAATAATAAAACATTGCATATTCCCTTTTATGGTTATTTTTATCATCTTGTGAAATTTAGCTTAGAGATATTGTAGTGGCTATGTTCAGCCTCATTTTTGAAGCTGAACATGGAATGATTCTGTTAAGCGCTGTATTTATTGACGAATTTGACCATCACCAAACACCACCCATTTTTGCGAAGTCAGACCTTCAAGACCAACAGGGCCACGGGCATGAATCTTGTCAGTTGAGATACCAATTTCTGCACCTAAACCATATTCAAAGCCATCTGCAAAACGGGTAGAGGCATTGATCATCACTGAGCTTGAATCTACCCGGGCTAAAAACTGACGAGCATGACTATAGTTTTCAGTAATAATGGCATCGGTATGGTGTGAGCCATATTTATTAATATGCTCAATTGCTTCCTCAATACCGCTGACCACTTTAATCGCCAAAATTGGACCTAAATATTCAGTGTACCAATCTTCTTCGCTGGCAGGTTTAACATTTGAGCCTAAAATGCGCTGCGTTTCGCGGCAGCCACGCAGTTCAACCTGTTTCTCGGCATAAAGTTCAGCAATATTAGGCAGAAATTCTTCAGCAACTTTTTCATCGACCAATAAAGTTTCCATCGCATTACATACGCCATAACGATGGGTTTTGGCATTTAGCGCAATCGGTAAAGCTTTTTGCAAATCGGCCTGTGCTTCAACAAAGACATGACAATTACCATCTAGGTGTTTAATCACCGGAATACGCGCTTCATTGCTCACGCGCTCAATCAGCCCTTTGCCTCCACGTGGAACAATGACATCTACATATTCAGACATGGTAATCAGATGACCGACTGCCGAACGGTCAGCCGTGTTAATAACTTGCACGGAAGTTTCCGGTAAACCCGAAGCTTTTAAACCATGTTGAATGGCTTGAGCAATGGCTTGATTAGATTGTAGTGCTTCAGAACCGCCACGCAAAATAATGGCATTTCCAGACTTCAGCGCAAGTGACGCTGCTTCAAGGGTCACATTCGGCCGTGATTCGTAAATCATGCCGACTACACCTAAAGGTACACGCATTTTACCAAGCTGGATTCCCGAAGGACGGTAAGCGAGGTCAGTGATTTCCCCAATAGGGTCAATAAGGCTCATGACATCTTTCAAGCCATGCAACATAGCTTTAAAGCGTGTGGGGGTAAGTTCTAAGCGATCAAGTAATGCACTGTCCAAATTGCTGTTACGACCTTTGGTCATATCAATTTGGTTCGCAGCTAAAATTGCAGCTTCACTGTCTTGTAAAGCAGTGTAAATTGCAGATAAGGCATTGTTTTTTGTTTCAGTAGAAGCGCTTGCCAACACGCGCGAAGCTTGGCGTGCTTGTTGTCCTACCGTTTGCATATATTGTTCAATTGAATCTTGCATAGCGGTTGATCACTTAGAAATTACACCTTCGATAGTAACAGTCTGGCACAAGACAATGAAGCATCTATCGGCAAAAAATCTCTGAAACTTTTCAAGCTATTTATATTTTGAAATTCTTTTGTTTGTAAATTTAGATGAGTGGTCGGGGAATAAGTTGCGTGTTAAATGATCCTCTGTATAGAATAAAAAATAATGACATTGATGTCTGATAATTAAAGCAAATGAATGGATGCTGCGCAGAAATTCGATATTTATTTTCTTGCAAAATAACAATAAGGCAAGAATGGAGGAAGGGATATGAATTCCATGATCCAAATGGACTCGGCACTACAAGAATCGAACATGAGTTTTGGCTTTTTTGATCTTTACCATAGAAACAGTTTTAAAGAGCCTGCACGTACAACGTGGATCAAAGGCTGGAAAATTGAATATATGGCAATTGCTCAACCTGAAACGATTCACAACACTCCAATTGTTATTGTTGGCGGTGCATTTCAAAATTTCAATTCTTATAAATATTGTGTTGAACAGTTGCTCAGTGCAGGCCCGATTATCCTGATTGATTTACCTTCTATGGGCGCGAATCAACAAATTACCAATCGTGATACCGGGGTTTCTGCAGGAACTTTGGAATTGCCAGATTTGGCACGTATGCTCGGTGAATGGCTGGATATAGAAAATTTGTCCAAAGTTTCAGTAATGGGAATGTCTCTGGGTTCAGTCGTGGCGTCAGGCTTGGCCCATCAACGTCCTGAATTGATTGACCGCATGATTTTAATGGGCGTGATGCAAAAAACCCGTAAAAGCTGGCGCATGTTGCTGGAAGAATCTTTGCATTTAATGAAAGAACAGCGCATGGACGAGTTTGGCCAAGCCGTGATTTTGTATTTGGTCAATCATGCCAAAATTGATCAAACCCGCATGTCACCCACTGCAAAACGTTTGTTCTTTAAACAGATGGCTGAATTTACTGCAACCGAACAAGATCGCTATGAAATCAACTGTAGCCGTTTACTGCGTTTAACGGACGTGCCGATTCCGCAATGTAAAGTACTGGTCGCGTGTGGGCAATATGACAGTTTCACCTTGCCACATGAAAATGCAAATTTTGCTTTGCAATGTCCCAACATGGAATTTGCCATGATTGCTAATGCAGATCATGTACCGCAATTACAGCGCCGTAAAGAAACCATGAGTTTGTTTGCAACATTCTTACAGAGTCAATCGATTGACATTGTAGAAGGGATTATCCCGATGACCCGTGCACAGTTGCTGACTTTAGAACGTCGTGGAGAAGAACGGATTGCAGTACAGAATCCAATGACTGTATTGACCCATCGTCATTCAGAATTGCGACTGCCAACACATATTATTGATCTAAACTTCTTTGGGGTTTTACTTGAATTTGCAGAAGGGTTAACAGTAAAAGCGGAGCAATATCCACGTGATTTGGCTTTGCATTTAGAAGATGATGAAGGTCAATTTAAAATTGAATGTTTAATTTTTGCCGTAGATTCAACACAAATCCGTGCCCTGTTTAAACATGGCAGTTTTGAGGTGGCAGAACGTTTATTGCGTTATGTGCAGCGACAAAAAGAAGCAATCCAGATGCTGGAATCAGTGAGTTAAGCAATTTTCTTCTGAAGATAAAAAAACAGCGTATTTAACGCTGTTTTTTTATGCTTGCATGGATCATCCAGACCAGATCTCCCAAGTGTTCGTCACTCGGTGATTGGGTGTTTGTCTGATTCTGAAAATAATGCTGAGGTTGAACAACAGTCGTTTTTTCAAAACCTGCTTGCTGGAAAAAGTCTTGTACTTGTTGAGGATGAGTAAAATGAAAACTAAATGCACTCTTGGACATCCATTTCAGTAATTTACTGCTGACCCAAATAAAATTGGCCAATTTATTCTTGACCGGTTCCGGATAAATATCAGTCAGGTAATGCAGTTCTTTAAAGTCCTGACCGTAGTGTGTAATCGCCTGCAGCAATTGCAATAGCAGATCTTTATTAAAGTAGTTTATTAAACCTTCACTAATCACCACCAAGGGACGATTCAGATCAAATACGTGAAAAGCTTGCTCAAAATCTGCAGTGAATAAATCTACTGATAAAACTTCCGGACTATTGAGATCAATTTGTTTTAGTGCCTGAGTTTTGACTTTTGCCATACCCGGTAAATCAAGTTCACGATAATCAATGTGGGGATATTTTTGTCGAAAGTTCCAGCCACGTGGCGATAGACCACTTGCGATTTCAAGCACTTGCAAGTCGGGGAGTTGCTCAATCAGTTGGGTGAGATGCTGATCAATCATGCGATGGCGTTGTTTGAGCGTGGTACGCATACTGCCACCGACAAATTTTTCAGCCCAGCTTTCTAGAGGGTGTACCAGTCTAGCCAGCATTTTGCCTTTAGATGTCGCAAAAACCGGGTGTGAAATTCCCATGGTATACCAAATATAGCCGGTGTAATGCGCAGTAAATGAAATGTGTCGATGTTCTGAAAGCTGTTGTGTCATGTCATCCTGACCTGTATGTTTTTGTAGTTTTAAATATATAATTGAGTGTTTGATAGGCTTCTTCTATAACTGATTGGTATCTTTTAAAAGTTGATATCAGCAGATATAGGCAAGTAGTCTCTGGCTTTATTTTTGATTATCATAATGAAAAAGGAACACCTTGTCGTGTTCCTTTTGTCGCATTAATTAAATGAATTTTTAAAGTTTTCGACAGTGTCTCGAACTTTTTCCCATTCGGTACCTAGATTCAGGGTTTCACTCACGCTGATCTCTGGGATTTTACCGCGCATACGCTCTAAACGTTCTTGATTCGGTAAAGGTAAATCGCTAATACCTTCTAGTGCTGTACATGCTGCTGAACGGTCATTACACACTAGGCCCATATCACAGCCGGCTTTGAGTGCAGCCTGAATGCGGGCATCTGCGCCGCCGACTACGCAAGCTGCTTGCATGGTTAAGTCATCCGAGAACAGCACACCATCAAATTTCAATTTTTGACGTAAAATATTTTGAATCCAGTAGGGTGAGAAGCCGGCAGGGTTCAGATCGACCTGATCATAAATCACATGCGCGGGCATGAGTGCATCCAGTTGCGGCATGAGCTGAATAAAGGTCTGCATATCCTTGTTGTAGATTTCGTTATAAGACCGTGAATCGACAGGCGCTGCCACATGTGAATCTGCTTTGACTGAACCATGACCCGGGAAATGCTTGCCTGTATTGGCCATGCCTGCTCGCTTCATTCCTTTTAAAAAGGCACTTGCAAGAGGAACAATATCTTGAATATTTTTGGCAAAGCCACGATCGCCAATCACATCGCTGACATCATTTAAGTCCAATACCGGTGCAAAACTAAAATCAATCCCGACGGCAAGAACTTCAGTTGCCATGAGCCAACCGCATTGTTCAGCCAAATCAACTGCCTTTTCAGGTTCGCTTAAATAGAGTTCACCCAAACGACCCATTGCAGGAAGTAAGGTAAAACCCTGTTTCAAGCGTTGTACGCGACCACCTTCTTGGTCTACGGCAATTAAAATCTCGGGTCTTATATGACGCATATGATCTGTTAAAGCACGAACTTGTTGTGGTGATTTTATATTTCGCGAAAATAAAATCATGCCACCCACTTGCGGTGTTCGTAATAGTTGAATATCTTCTTGAGTAAGTTCTGTGCCAGCGATGTCTAGTATCAATGCGCCAATCATATCGGTGTCCGTGTTAGGATTTTATAAAGAAAAAACAATACCCGAATTCTGCAATGATTTGCTACATTTTGACAGTACAGAATATGATAAAACTACACGTCATACATATATTAAGTTGTTTAAGATTTTGAATATACTGCATTCATGTTGAAAAACGACGTTGCAATATTGGTCAAAGACCAAGGAATTATGAATTATTTATGAAACTTCAAACATTAGCTTGTGCAGTTGCAATTGCGACTGGTGGATTTTTCTTTTCCCATGTAGTGAACGAGGCCATTGCAGCTAATGATACAGTTGCAGTTTCTCAAGCTATTCAACCCACGCAAGAACAAGCGCTTGTATCACGTCAATTGGCGACGTTGGTTGACCGTCAGCATTATTTAAATCAGCGCTTAGATGCCGCTACTTCTAATCGTATTCTTGATTTTTATTTAGATAGCCTAGATGCAGATCATTCATTATTTTTGGCACCGGAAGTCGAACAATATAAGAAAAATTATGGTGCAAATTTTGGTGCTGCGTTAAAAGCAGGGGATTTATCGGGTCCTTATTTGATTCATGCGCAATATCGTGAACGTTTAAAACAGTTTTATGAGTTTATGTTGGCCGAATTGAAAAAGCCGCAAAACTTGAAACAAGCCAATGTGTATATTGATACCGATCGCGAAAAAGCACCTTATTTCAAATCTGCAGCAGAACAACGTGCCCATTGGCAAAAAATGTTGGTGTCGCAGCTCATTAACTTAACTATTAGTAAAGAAGAAGAGTCTGCCAAACAAAAAGCATTAAAAGATGATCCAGCTTTAGCCAATGGTCAGGATCTAGCCAGCCCAGAAGATTTAACTCCAGTCCAAACCTTGACCAAGCGTTATACCCGTCAACTTGAACGAATTAGCCGTGTTAAAAGTGATGATGTTTTAGACAAAACTTTAAATGCGATGATGTTGACCTATGATCCGCATAGTAACTATTTCCCGCCTGTAGATGCGATGGAATTGAACCGTCAAACCACCTTGCAATTAGAGGGGATTGGGGTTTCAATTCGTCCAGAACGCGGTAATGAAGATTACACCAAGATTGAAACCATTGTTGAAGGTGGTCCGGCCAGTAAATCCGGTCAGATAAAATCGGGTGATCGCATTATTGGTGTAGCACAAGACGGCGACAAAATGGTCGATGTTGTTGGTTGGGCAAGTAATGAAGTGGTGGGCTTAATCCGCGGTAAACGTGGCACCAAGGTTAGCTTGCGTTTACTGGGTCCTGGTGCATCGATGGGTCAGGCGCGTACCGTAAGTCTGGTTCGTGATGTGATTCAGGAAGAAGATGCCGGTGTACGTTCTCGTACAGTTGATATTAAGCGTGATGGTAAGAACTACACTTTTGGTGTGATTGAAATTCCGTCGTTCTATTTGAACTATCGTGCGCGCCGTGCAGGCACAGATTATCGCTCGGTTTCTGAAGACACCAACAATGCTTTAAAAGCTTTGGCTGCGAAAAATGTATCCGGGATTATTATTGATTTACGTAACAATCCAGGCGGGTCACTTGAAGAAGTGGCACGCATGCTGGGTCAAGTGATTAAGTCAGGCCCTGTGGTGCAAATTCGTGATGGCAATGGCAATGTCAGCGTATTTGAAGATAATGATGGCGGTGCACAAACCTATGCAGGCCCACTTGCAGTCATGGTCAACTTGGCATCAGCATCAGCCAGTGAAATTTATTCTGCTGCCATTCAGGACTATGAACGCGGTATCGTGATTGGTAGTACAACCACCGGTAAGGGTACAGCGCAAGTTCAACTGGATACTTTGGCGCATGGTCAAGCGACCTTGACACAACGTAAGTTCTATCGTGTGACGGGTGGTAGTACCCAGAATAAAGGCGTAGTGCCTGATATTAAACTGGTGGATATCTACAATGAAGAATTTGGTGAGCGTAAAGCCAAGAATGCCTTGAAATGGGATACCATTCCAACTGCTCCATTTAAGCGTGAAGGTTCTATACAACCTTATGTACAAAATCTGGCTCAAATGTCGCAACAGCGCGTAGTTGCTGATCCGCAATTTAAATATCTGGAACAACGCAAAGCGATTGCCAAAAAAACCGAAGAGCAAAAGCGTGTAGTTCTGGATATTGATCAGCGTAAAGCAGAATTGAATGCGCTGGAACAAAAAACTTTAGAGTCAGAGAATCAGCGTCGTGCGGTAACCGGTCAAAAGCCTTATGCCAATTGGGAAAGTTACCAGGCTGCTATGGATGCGTTGATTGAGTCACGTTCAAAAATGAAGGCAACCCAACGGCCTGCTTTACCTGAAGAAGAAGTGTTTGTCACAGAGTCGGCCAATATTTTATTGGATTACGCGAAATTACAATCGGGTAAGACTATTACAAACTAAACTTACTGTTTAGACATTACTCCTTTTAATATCCAAAAACCAGTCAGTTCATCTGACTGGTTTTTATTTGCCTGCATATCGGTAGTTTTGAATTACCTAGCCCTTGTTCAAATAAAAGAATAGGCAGCGAGATGCAATCAATCTGGTTGTGCTTTTATCATCCTTGCAACCAGATTTTTTTATCAGTGCTAAGTTGTATAGAAACAACCGAATGCCTTGAATCATAGGGAATATGAATGGTGTAAGAATAATGACCAAAAGTTTGATCTATATTTCTTTAATTACATAAATAAATTAGTAATAAAAATGAATAGAGTAATGATCACTTGACTAAAATAGAATAGTATTAGATGTTTGTTTTAATTGATGGTTTTAATACGTACTCTTTAATGAATGACAAGCTTTTGTTAAACAATAAATGATATTAATAACGTGGAATAAAACAAGAATGATAACCTGTACGGAAGCTTGATATGGTTCATATATATTATGATTTTAGCCTGGTGATAGGTTCAGTTATTGTTGCCATTTTGGCCTGTTATTTTGCAGTGTCAATTGAACAATCATTATTCCGTGGCTTACGTCAGCAATATGAGAAAATTCTTCTTGTTATAAGTGGATGTATGTTGAGTGCTGCAATTTGGTCTATACACTTTGTAGGTATGCTGGCTTGTCGTTTACCTGCTGATTATTCTTTTGATTACGGCCTTACCTTCCTGTCTTATGTGATCGCGTTTATTGCTTCTATCTTTGCCGTTTGGCTCACCACGCGAGCAACCTTGCCATTTTTGCGCCTGGTTTTAGGTGCGGTCCTGACGGGTATGGGCATCGCGGGGATGCACTATACCGGAATGATGGGTTTGGTGATTGATCAACATGAAATTTATTATGATCCATTGTTAGTCGCCTTTTCAGTCTTGATTGCCATTGTTGGGTCAGGTTTATCCTTTTGGCTCACTTTCAAATATAAAAATGCAGTACATAAAATGCTGCATATTAAAGCTTTGATCGCTTTAATAATGGCACTGACTCTGGTCGGCATGCATTATATGGGGATGGCTTCTGCCGCTTTTTACTCGATTGATGCGAATCAGCTGGTTTCAAATTATAAAAATGCACAAGGGTTAATTTTATTTAGCATTATTTTTGTAATCAGTTCAATTCTGGTTGCTGCATTTACTGTGGCGATCTTGGAACAACGCCTGGAAGCGCGTAATAAACAGCTTTCTGCAGCCAATCGTGAACTTGCCAGCCAAGCAGTTCAGGATAACCTAACCCGGTTGCCCAACCGTTTATTTTTGGCTGAATATTCACATTTGCTCTTTACTCAGCATCGTTATCGAGATGAAAAAATTGCATTTCTTTATATTAATTTAGATCGTTTTAAGGCAGTCAATGATGTATTTGGACATCATGTTGGTGACCAATTATTGGTTCAACTCGCTGCGCGCATTCAAAGCATACTCGCAGAAAATGAAAAATTGTTGCGTATTGGTAGTGATGAATTTTTGACGGTACTTGAAAGCGCAAGCATTGAACACGCTGTCGAAAAGTCAGAACAAGTATTGCGGTTGATTCAGGACAGTTTTTTGATTGCCGGCAAAGAAATTAATATTTCGAGCAGTATCGGAATTGCGATGTATCCAGACCATGGCAATAATTTACAAGATTTGCTGATCAATGCCGATGCTGCAATGTTAATGTCTAAATATCAAGGTAGAAATACCTATTCAGTGTTTAATTATAGTGTAGGTCAACAAGAAGCAAAAAGCCAAACTAAACTAATCAATGATTTATATAAGGCTGTTGAAGAAAAACAATTTATTCTATTTTATCAACCTAAATTCACCACCAAAAGCCGTAAAATTTGTGGTGTGGAAGCACTGATTCGTTGGAATCATCCCCGCTTGGGACTATTAACCCCGAATATGTTTATCGAGGGAGCAGAAAAAACTGGACTCATTATTCAAATGGGCTATTGGGCTTTGGAGCAAGCCTTTAAACAAATTCAAATTTGGGAACAAAGTAATTCGAATTATTTTCCCTTAGCTGTGAATTTGTCGGCAGTGCAATTTGAACATAAACATTTATTTTCAACGTTGGAGAGCTTATTTGATAAGTATCAAATTAATCCAAATCATTTAGGCATTGAAATTACCGAATCTACCGCGATGCATCATATTGATGCCAGTATTCGCAGTTTTGAGCGCCTGCGTCAGATGGGCATAAAACTTGCCATTGATGACTTTGGGACAGGACATTCCAGTTTCTTGTATTTAAAGAACTTGCCGGTGGATGAACTAAAAATAGATCGAGAGTTTATTCGTGATCTGTCTGTCGGTTCAAAAGATGAAATGATTTTAGAAAGTATTATCCAGTTAGCGACCAAACTGGGTTTGGTGGTTACCGCGGAAGGGGTGGAAACGCCATCACAAGCCGATATCTTGACCCGTTTAGGTTGTCAGCAACTGCAAGGATACCTGTTAGGTATGCCAGTAAATGTTGATCGCCTGGAAGAGAGCAAATACGCGCTGCCTATTTAAGATTAGTCAATTTTGAACAAGTTTAGTTCATTTCAAAAGTTGGATGATCTGCTACAATATCGCCAAATTTTTATATTGATCAGTTCTGATCTTTTACACTGCGATTCTGCAGTAGGTATCTTTCATGAGTTTTAAAGACGAATTAGCGGCACAGGTCGCGCAGCGACGGACGTTCGCGATTATTTCCCACCCCGATGCTGGTAAAACCACCATGACAGAAAAACTGTTGTTATGGGGTAAAGCGATTCAGGTTGCCGGGATGGTCAAAAGCCGAAAGTCAGACCGTGCTGCAACGTCTGACTGGATGGAAATGGAAAAAGAACGGGGTATTTCCATCACCACATCGGTTATGCAGTTTCCCTATAAAAAGCATGTAATTAACTTACTCGACACTCCGGGACATGAAGATTTCTCGGAAGATACTTACCGTACTTTAACCGCAGTTGACTCTGCACTGATGGTGATTGACGGTGCAAAAGGGGTCGAAGACCGTACCATTAAGTTGATGGAAGTGTGTCGTATGCGCGACACGCCGATCATTTCTTTCGTCAACAAAATGGACCGTGAAATCCGCGAGCCATTAGAGCTGCTTGACGAAATTGAAAACGTGTTGAAAATCCGTTGTGTGCCCCTTACTTGGCCAATGGGCACTGGCCGTGATTTTGCCGGTGTGTATAATCTGCTCGAAGAAAAATTTTACGTCTACAAAGCCGGTTTTGGTTCGACTATTACCGACATTGAAATTCGTGACGGTTATGATTATCCGGACTTGCGTGAAAAAGTTGGTGATCTTGCTTTTGCTGCTTTTGAAGAGTCTTTAGAGCTTGTTCAAATGGCCAACGATCCGATTGATCGTGAGCTATTCTTGCAAGGTAAACAAACACCGGTGTTATTCGGTACTGCTTTAGGTAACTTTGCGGTAGATCATGTTTTAGATGCTTTCATTAATTTAGCGCCTGAGCCAAAAGCACACCCAACCAAAGAACGTACTGTAGAGGCGACTGAAGAAGGTTTCACTGGCTTCGTATTTAAAATTCAGGCCAATATGGATCCAAAACATCGTGACCGTATTGCATTCATGCGGATCTGTTCAGGCAAGTATGAGAAAGGTTTAAAAATGAATCATGTACGTCTGGGTAAGGATGTACGGATCAGCGATGCATTGACCTTTTTGGCGGGTGAACGTGAACAGCTAGAAGAAGCATGGCCAGGCGATATCATTGGTTTACACAACCACGGGACGATTCAAATCGGCGATGCTTTTTCCTCGGGTGAGGATATTCACTTCACTGGCATTCCACACTTTGCCCCAGAAATGTTCCGCCGTGTACGTCTTAAAGATCCGCTAAAATCCAAGCAACTTCAAAAAGGCTTGAAAGAGCTTTCTGAAGAGGGTGCAACTCAGGTCTTCATGCCGCAAATCAATAATGACTTGATTGTGGGCGCAGTCGGTGTACTTCAGTTTGAAGTGGTGGCGTACCGCTTGAAAGAAGAATACAAGGTTGACTGTGTTTATGAGCCGGTAAACATTAATACGGTTCGTTGGGTAACATGTGATGATGAAAAGAAATTCAACGAGTTTAAGAAAAAAGCGCATGACCAATTGTCGGTTGATGGTGGGGGTCATTTGACTTATCTGGCACCGAGTCGTGTGAACTTGCAACTCATGCAAGAGCGTTATCCAGATATTCAATTCCGTGCTACACGCGAACACTAAACATAACGAAAAATAAAACAGCTTCTTTATGAAGCTGTTTTATTAAGGGGCTATTAACGCTTCATAAATAGTTTGCACTGTGTGCTAAAATTAAGCAGATAAGGCATGAAATGCAAAGAATAGCGAGACTATTTTTAAGTTTTATAACGAAATCTGAGAAAATTTTAGCCACGGCCTTTCAGGACTAGTATATTTTTTTTTGCTGCTATATCTTTACAAAGCAGTTATTTAGAATGACTAAATTTCCTGCTTCCTGCCTCATATCAGCAAAAAATATGTATCGTCGCAAACATAGATGAAGTGTTAATAGACCCCATTAGAATTATTGAGATACATTCATATAGATTAGTCACTTTAGAAAAAAGAGTTGTAAGCATGAACGGGAAAATAATGGGTGCATCAGTGATCGCCATTGGTCTGATGCTGAGTGCTTGCGATGCTTCGAAAAAAGAACAAACAGATCAATCATATGACAAGCCTGAAACTTCAGGACTAAAAACTGAGCACGCAGAGGTATTGCCATATTTAAATATTCAAGAGCAAGATGCAAAAATTGCTTTGCCTTTTTGTGAAACCAAGAATTGTATTGATGTAAGTATTCAAAGCGTACATACCGCAGATGCCTGGTTAAATGACTGGATTAACAAGAGCCAAGCATTGGTGATTCAAGATCAAATTGGGCTTAAACAGGATATGAGTTTACAGCAGGCGATCAATGCGTATGTGAAAAAGTCAGATGCTTGGCAAGCTGAATTTTCCAAAAATAAAGCCTATGAATTGGCGATGTATACACGAATTGCCTACCAGCGTAATCAATATGTCTTGATGCAATTGGGCGTGGATACCAATCAAGAAGGTATTAAAGTTAAAGAGCGCTATTACTTTTTTGTGGCCGATCGCAAAAAACAGAAAGCAGTGACTTTATTGGAATTAATTGACCCTAAGCAGCAAAATACCATGAATAACCTTGTGCAGCAGGCTTATCAAAAATGGTTAAAAGAACAAACCACCGAAGTGAAAAAGCATGCACCTAAAAAACTGTATTGGGGACAAGCGGACTGGTTTTTTGATCAAGAAGGAGTGGGTTTACATTATCGTACCCATGAAATTGTTAAAGACGGAACACAACTGGACATCTATTTAACCAAACAACAAACCAAGCAGATATTGAAAGCTGATGCGTATCAGCATATGTTCTAGTAATCCCGTAATAAATATGTACATCTAACAGAAGTCCATTTACCCGATTAAACTGATAGGTCAGATGATGCTAAAAAATAAAACAATTTTTACCATGAGTATTCTTGCAGCAGCAATTGCATTGAGTGCCTGCCAGCCTAAGCAAACCGAACCGAAACAGGAGGATACAGCGGCATCTCAAGCTGTGGCCCAACCTGAAGTTTTAAAACTGGCAGGGGATTCTGAAAAGTTAAGCTTGGATTTGCCTAAATGTGATGGGAATAGCTGTCCAGAGATTTCTATAGAACGTCTGTCTAGTAACCAGACCTTTATTGATGAGTATATTGATCAGCAAATTTTGAAACAGCTGGATCAAATTTTAGATATTTCCCCGAAGTTGGTGAAAGAAAACCAGCAAGCAACTGCTGAAAATCTAAAAGATTCTAAAGCCCAAGAGCAAGCCACAGAACAGGCCGCATCCGTAGCGATTGAAACACCAAAGCAAAAACTGGAACAACAAGTTGCACCTTATTTAGTGAATTTCTTGTCTCTGGATAAAGAATTGAAGGCCTTAAGTGCCAATCATCAAATTAGCCTAATGATCAAGCCGAAAATCCTAAATGCAGGCGTACCTTTAGCGACTGTGGTTTTAAATTCAAGTAGTTATTTGGGGGGAGCACATGGTTCATCATCACAGCGCTACTATAACTTTGACTTGGAAAAGAAAAAACGAGTTGGACTGAACGATATTCTAGCGCCAAATCAAAAAGCGGCTTTGGAAAAGAAAGCACATGAAGTCTTTAAAGCATGGGTAATTGAGTCCAAGTTGGCGAATAGCGTTGAGGAATATGAACAGGCATGGAAATTTACCTTATCGGATAATTTTTATTTATCCACCCAAGGTTTGATTTTGCAATATGGTGAATATGAAATTGGGCCTTATGTGGTGGGATTACCGCGTTTGACCATTCCTTATGATCAATTGCAAACTGTACTGAAGAAACAGTATTTGCCTCAGGTTGAAGTAAAGCAGGCAGCCGCACCTGCAAGTACGCCTGTGGTAAATAAAGCCAAACCTTAATGTTTTATCCACTGTTTGATACCCACACCCATTTTGATGTTCCTGATTTTGACCATGATCGGGAACAACTGGCGCATGCTGCAAAAGCAGTGGGGGTTGAACGGTTAATTTTGATTGGTTTTGTGCAATCCCGCTTTAAAGACTTAGTTCAAACCCAGCATTTTTTAAATCAATGGCCAGATGCACCCCAAAGCTATCTAGCTCCCGGGCTGCATCCTTTTTATATTGAACAGCATCAAAGCTCACATCTTATGGATTTAGAGCAACTTTTAAAAAATGAAGAATGTGTCGCGATTGGCGAAATTGGTTTAGATACTTTTGCAAAACAGCATAAACCAGTTGAAGTTTTTCAAAAGCAAAAAGAGTTTTTCTCTGCGCAACTTCAATTGGCGCAACAGTTTGATAAGCCTGTGTTATTGCATATTCGGAAATCACATGCTGAAACATTGGCTATCTTGAAGCAGCATCAATTTAAATTAGGCGGTATTGCACATGCTTTTAGTGGTGGAATAGAAGAAGCAAAAGCCTTTATTAAGCTTGGTTTTAAAATTGGCGTCACTGGGCAAATTACCAATCCCAATGCAAAAAAATTACATGCTGTGGTTCAGGCCATTGGTGCTGAGCATGTGGTTTTGGAAACAGACTGTCCTGATATGACGCCATTATGCTGTCAAAGTTCAACAGAACACCGAACCCGAAATACCCCGGCCAATTTACCTTATGTTTTAGCTGGATTAGCACAATCTCTTCATCTTGCACCTGATAGTCTTGCCTTGCAACTATGGCAAAACTCACTCCATGCCTTAAAAATTGATATCTAAAAAACATTATAAAATAGCCTTTTATCCATAAATATTCGTATTTCATTGCGTATTTTGTTATGAATATAGAGGATTGGGGCGTGCTGTTTTGTGGAATATTGAAAAGATCCATCTTGTATGGTTAAAACCTGTCTATACTATTTTAAAAATCTAAATCAAAAATAATGAGTGAATTATGCAAAGTAATAACCCTATTTTAACCCGGGTAGAAACCCAGAGTGATTTTAACCACACCATGACTGTACAAGGTGCAATTCAAAAATCAGTGTTATTGACGGTCATTGCAGCTACAGTAGGTTTGTTACTATTTTTTTATAGCTTTATGACCCTAAACTTGTCACTTGCCTATGCCGGTGCAATAGTCGGTGCAATTGGTGGGTTGGTCTTGGCACTCGTCGCCACCTTCAAGCCAAAGACTGCACCGGTGTTGGCTATTCCTTATGCCTTGTTTGAAGGCGCATTTTTAGGTGGAATTTCGGTGATCTTCCAGCTGAAATTTCCAGGTGTACCTTTACAAGCTTTACTGGCCACCTTTATCACCACCTTGGTGATGTTTGCTTTATATCGCTTTCAAATTATTCGTGCCACAGAAAAATTTAAAGCAGTCGTTTTGTCAGCCTCCATCGCTATTGCAATTGTCTTTGTGGTGCAAATTGTCATGCGTTTGGCTTTTGGCTCAAGTGTTCCTTACATCTTTGAAAGCAATTGGCTCGGGATTGGTTTTGCGGCATTTGTTGCAGTGATTGCTTCTTTAAATCTGATCCTCGACTTTGACCTGATTGAATCCTCTGCTGCGCAGTACGCGCCGAAAGCGATGGAGTGGTTATGTGGTATTGCTTTGTTAGCGACTTTGGTCTGGATGTACTACTCATTCCTGCGCTTGCTCAGTCTATTACAGGGTGATGATTAAGTATCCAAAAAGTAAAATGTAGCTAAATAAAAATGCTCCCAGATAAAAGGAGCATTTTTTTATGATTTTTACAGAACACGTTAAAAAAGGTGCATTATGCAATTTCGCAAATGCTCCAGAGTTGGCATTATGTTTGTAAATTAATTTGAGTGAGATTCACATGGCACAAGGACTATTGGCGGGCAAGCGCTTTCTAATCGCGGGTATTGCAAGTAAGTTATCCATTGCATTTGGTATTGCTCAAGCTTTACACCGTGAAGGTGCAGAACTTGCATTTACTTATCCAAATGAAAAATTAAAAAAACGTGTTGATGATTTTGCTGCACAATTTGGTTCAACTTTAGTTTTCCCTTGTGATGTGGCGGTTGATGCTGAAATTGACCAGGCTTTTGTGGAACTGGCAAAACATTGGGATGGTTTGGATGGCGTAGTTCATTCAATCGGTTTCGCACCAGCACATACTTTAGATGGCGACTTTACCGATATTACTGACCGTGAAGGTTTCAATATTGCGCATGACATCAGTGCTTATAGCTTTGTTGCTATGGCACGTGCTGCAAAACCTTTACTTAAAGTACGCCAAGGTTGCTTGCTGACTTTGACTTATCAAGGTTCTGAACGTGTGATGCCAAACTACAATGTAATGGGTATGGCAAAAGCATCATTGGAAGCAGGCGTACGTTATTTGGCATCCAGCTTGGGTAGCGAAGGTATCCGCGTAAATGCAATTTCAGCCGGTCCAATTCGTACCCTTGCTGCATCTGGCATTAAATCTTTCCGCAAGATGCTCGATTTAAATGAAAAAGTTGCACCACTTAAACGTAATGTAACGATTGAAGATGTCGGTAATGCTGCATTATTCCTATGCTCACCTTGGGCAAATGGTATTACCGGTGAAATTATGTATGTGGATGCAGGCTTTAATACCGTTGGGATGAGCGCAGACTTGATGATGGATGGTGAATAAGAGTCTTTTTAAATTACTCTTTGAAAGATGAAATTCCCTCTCCCTATGGGAGAGGGCTAGGGTGAGGGAGATTATTAATTAAATTTATCTCTCCCCCTTGCGCAACAGTGTTGCTCATCTCCTCTCAGGAGAGGAAATAAACTGAGAATAAAAAAGACCGCATATGCGGTCTTTTTTATATGAGGTTGGCTTAAACGATTAAGCTTGACCTTCAGCAGCGGCAACTTGAGCACGTTGCATATTCGCTTCGAATTCAGCATCAAAGTTAATTGGGGTAAGAAGCAATTGCGGGAAGCTTCCTTTAGTCACCATGTCATTTACAGCTTCGCGTAAGAATGGGAACAAGATATTTGGGCAATATGCACCCAGAATATAAGGAAGGCGTTCTTCTTCAACGCTATCTACCAAGAAAATTCCTGATTGTGTTACATCAACGATGAAGGCTGTTTCACCGGCATTATTCGCTTGAACAACCACTTGTAAGGCAACTTCATAATGGGTCGCATCAATTTTTTCTGCAGAAGAAGACAGATTGATGTTTAATTCAGGCTGCCATTCTTTGGTAAATACTTGAGCCCCAGGGACTTCAAAAGAAATATCTTTAGTATAAATACGTTCAAGTGCTAATTGCGGTTGAGCTTGTTGTTCACTCATTTTTTAATCCTTAATATGAGGGTGACTTAATGAAAGTATTAAGCCAATAATTCGTTGAGTTTTCCTTCACGCTCTAAAGCATAAAGTTGATCAAAACCACCGATAAATTGGTCGTTAATAAAAATTTGCGGAACAGTACGGTGATTGGTGCGTTGCATCAATTCAATACGTACTTCAGGCGCTTCTTTAGATAAATTAATTTCTTTATATGCAACGCCTTTACGCTCAAGAAGTTGTTTTGCGCGAACGCAGTAAGGGCATACAGTCGTTGAATAAATTGTTACTTCAGCCATTAGAATATCTCCTTAAGCGAATTACTTGCTTTTAATGAGGGGTAAGCCTTGGACTTTCCAATTGTTCACACCACCATCTAAACGGTAGCTATCAGCATGACCCACTTGTTGTAAAGCTGTACCTGCGATTTGACCGAGGTTGCAAATGAACACCAGTGGACGATCCGAAGATTTTAACTCTTCAAGATGGCTTGTAATTTGGCTATACGGAATATTACGGCTGCCGCTGATATGACCTTCACGGAAGTCTTTGGCATCACGTAAATCAATCAGCATGGCATTTTTAGCTTTGACTAAAATACCCAAAGATTGTGGTGAAATCTTACGACCATTGCGTTGTCCTTCTAAAACGAAGAACAAGACAATCAATACCCCAAGTGAGCCAAACAAGAAGGGGTGATTCCCCATAAATTCCAACCAACGTTCCACAAATCACCTAATTACAATTTTAAATTGCGTAGAGTATAGCTCATAAATATGGCGATCAAAATCGCCGCTTCAAGGGCTAAGCGTTAAGAAATATTAATTTTTTTGCTGTGCTTCAGTAATTTCGTCGGTTAAACGCAAATAACTGTCTAAACGACGCTGCAAAATTTCGCCCGACTGTGCTGCCAGACGTAAAGCACATTGTTTTTCGTGCTTATGGGTACAGTTACGGAACTGGCAATGTCCAAGCAGATTTTCAATTTCAGGAAAACCTTGCTGAACTTTGTCTGGGTTTAAATGCCATAAGCCAAATTCACGGATTCCAGGCGAATCAATCAGGGCTGCGCCTTCACCAAAAGCAATTAAACGCGTAGAGGTGGTGGTATGCTGACCCAGTGCAGAGTTTTCTGAAATAATATTGGTCTTTTGTGCAGCATCAGGAACCATGGCATTAATCAACGAGCTTTTCCCGACCCCTGACTGCCCCACAAAAGCGACAGTTTCACCAGCCAAACGATTTGCCAGTTCAGTTAAATCACCATCAGATTGAGTCTGAATCACTTCATAACCTAATGCCTGATATTCCTGCATTAAGTTCAAAATCGGATCATTTTCTTTGATTAAATCGGCTTTATTCAGTACTAACAGCGCAGGGATTTGCGCATCTGCACACGCTACGATATAACGGTCAATCAGGCTTGGCGCAACTTCAGGGAAAGATGCAAATACAATCACAATCAAGCTGACATTGGCAGCCACCGGTTTTACTTTATGGTAACGGTCAGGGCGAGTTAACAGGGATTGGCGTGGATGAATCGCGGTAATAATGCCGAGTCCGGTATTTGGATCTGCCTGCCATTTCACCCGGTCACCAGTGACCAAGGCTTCTAAATTGGTACGAGTATGACAGCGCCAGACACTGCCGAGTTCAATCGGCTTCCAAAACGGGTCCGGTTCGCCTGCTTTGACTTCAGGTTTGATCGGATGCTCATCAGGCGTTGATAGGGCTTGAACCTCAAGTTGACGACCATAGTGCTGTACCACCAAGCCTTCTAGGTCACTTGAAGTGTCTATTTCTTCTTGACGTGTTTGATGTTGTTTCTGAATGCGACGTTGTTGCTGTTCAGTTAAACGACGTTTACGAATTAAAGCCATTCATATCCTAAAAAAACCATGAACTAAGGCTGTCAAAAATAGCATGAAGCGGGGTGCGAGTTACAGCATCGATGCAATAAATTTGCTACTATAGCGGTTTTTCAGCCCAATAAGATTGCACATTTATGAGCAGCACTCCTGATACCCGCCTCATTTGGATCGACCTTGAAATGACAGGTCTGGATACAGATAACGACCAAATTATTGAAGTTGCAACCATTGTGACAGATGATAACCTGAATATTTTGGCGGAAGGTCCTGTGCTTGCTATTCACCAGCCCGATCGCGTACTCAATGCGATGGATGAATGGAATACCCGTCAACATGGACAGTCGGGTCTGATTGAACGTGTACGTCGCAGTAAATTGACTGCACAAGATGCCGAACAACAAACACTGGAATTTCTGAAAAAATGGGTCACCCCGAAATCCTCACCAATGTGTGGTAATTCTATTTGCCAAGACCGTCGTTTTTTGCATCGTTTAATGCCGGAAATGGAACAATTTTTCCATTATCGTAATCTTGATGTATCTTCAGTGAAAGAGCTGGCGAAACGCTGGCGTCCAGAAATCATGAGTGGCTTGAAAAAGAATGCCTCACATTTAGCGATGGATGATATTCGTGATTCCATTGTGGAACTCAAATATTATCGTCAGTATTTCTTTATCATGAATAAAGACTGATTCTAAAGGATCAATAAAAGAGGCGAAAGCCTCTTTTTTTATCGTTAAAAATTCTCTTTATTTCGTTTTTGATCAGGGTTATTGAATAGACTTAAAGATATAGATTATCGAATTGGGATGGAGTTTGGTAAAATGCGCCGGTGTTTTTTAGATACCTGATGATGAATGACTGATCTTCCTGAAGATGATGAATATGAGCGCCGCTTTGCAGGTGTGGAAAAAATTTATGGAGATGAAGCTTTTCGTCAGTATGAACACAGCCATGTGATGGTAATTGGCATTGGCGGTGTTGGTTCTTGGGCAGTTGAAGCTTTGGCGCGTACCGGTATTGGGAAGCTGACTATTATTGATATGGATGTGGTTGCGGCATCCAATATTAACCGTCAATTACCGGCCATGAGCTCGACTTTAGGACGTGAAAAAATTGAAGTGATGGCAGAGCGCTGTTATTCGATTAACCCACGGATCAAGATTAATCTGGTGGATGACTATTTAACGCCTGACAATGTCAAAGAACTGTTAGAAAACAAACCTGATGTGGTGCTAGATTGTATTGATGATGTCAAAGCCAAATTGGCATTAATGCTGCATTGCCGATTTAATAAAATTCCATTAATTGTGTCGGGTGGGGCAGGCGGCAAGCTGGATCCCTTAAAAATTCGGGTTGCAGATTTGTCTAAAACTGAACAGGATCCAATGTTGGCCAAGTTGCGTAGTCAGTTACGCGCGAAGGGAATTTGTAAAAAACCCAAAGAGAAATTTGGTATCACCTGTGTCTATTCGATTGATAATCCGTTTTCGAGTGCCGAGGTTTGCCCAAGTGCCGGCTTGCGCTGTGGCGGTTATGGTTCCGCGGTCGTAGTTACTTCAAGTTTTGCCATGATTGCAGTGTCCGAAGTATTAAAAAAACTGGCCTTAAAAAAAGCGAAAGCCTAAGCATCGAAATTTGTATGAAATTCAAGGTCTGTTAATGTTTTTTAACGTTTATCTTTTAATATCAACAGACCTCCATACAATCAATTGAAAATTAAAACAATTAACACGCAGTAATTTAACTGTGCTGAACATAGCTCACATGCTTTAAGCACTCTAGAATTTATATCTATTTATATTGAACTTAATCATTTGGCTCATTATTTTGCTGTTCTCTTTTTCTCATTCAGTAACGTTAACCTGTTTCCAAATTCTCAAGATAGAACAGCTTTTTAACTTTATTTTTAAACAAAATATTTTTCGTTATTTCTTAGGAGGATTAAGCGAATTTTTTATTATTCAAATGTATAAATTAAGTAAGGTGGCATATTCAAAGTAAAAAATATCACTAATCTAGAAAATAGGCGAATGCATAAAATTAAATAATTTCTTATTTCTAAGGTTTAGCTTCAGGAGAAAAGTAATGACGGATAATCATAATCGCGAAAAATTATGGGAACTGATCAAGGAAGTACGCTATGCGATGATCAGTCACACCACTGAAACGCAAGAATTACATTCAGAACCTATGACTATGCTGAATTCGGACAAGACTGAACAGATCAGTGAAGGTCATAATCTTTATTTTATCTTGAAGGATACTAACGATCTGGTCAGCGCTGTGAATTCTGGGCGTAATCAGATTGGATTGTCTTTTACCAAACCTTCAGATGGCATTTATGTTTCGATCAGCGCCCATGCACATCTCAGTACCGATCCAGCCTTGATTGAGCAGCTTTGGAACCCTTGGGCTGAGAACTGGTTTACAGGTAAGGATGATCCGAGTGTGCGCGTATTGGTTGCTGAAGGTGTCAGCGCAGAATACTGGAACGTGACTGACAATAAAGTAACTCAGCTATTTAAATTAATTAAAGGCAATGTGACTGGCCATACTGGCGAAGTAGGTTCGGATCACAAAAAGCTTGATTTATAATCTGTCAGTATTTCAGGCCGAAAAATATAGCTTAAGTTTTAAGCTAAATATGAAGAACACGTATAGAGCAAAATACGTGTTCTTCTTTTTATATCCATTGAGCTGAATTTTTTAGCATCTTTATAAAAATTAAAGTCCAAAGTAATAAGCCAAGAGACAAATCACAATAGTTAATAAAATCAGTTTAATCACACCCGATGCACCGACTTTATGATGGGTAGGGGCTTTATGGGTTTTTAAATGAGGGGAGGTAAGTGGCGTTGTAGGAGTACCATCTAAAGGATTGGCAATTTCTACTTTGGTCAGTTTTGCAGACTGATAATGATTGGCGACTTTAACAATAAATTTTGTCATTAAATCATCCAGCTTTTGCGAAAAGTGACGCAGATTCAGCTGTTCTTCAGGTGTCAGTTCACTGCCGTCAGCATGATAAGGGTGCTGCTGTCGGTGTTTAATATAGGTCGATAGTGCTTCTAAACGATGTAATGTGGTATGAGCATAATCCGCCTGATATTCGCTTGGAAGTAAAGGCAGATATTTACTCTCCAGCAAAGGCGAGCCATCAGCATTTTCCGTCGCAGTTTGAGTCATCCCATAATAAGGGGAATCCCGGTTTGCCGGTTCGCTCATGCCTTGTGCAAACTTGCTATCGAATAATTCATTATCGGTATAAGTTTGAATATCATCCCAATTCGGCTGTTGCAAATCGGCATCTAGACGTTTTGCAAGTTTGGGATTGAGCTCGAAACGCCAAAATGTTTCCTGACGGCATTGTTCTTGTTGGGGTTTAGGCGCTTCATAGTCATTGTCAGCGCTATACCATTCGGGTAGTTCTTTACCAAAAATCCAGGCGGTTTTTTTATGATGTTCATGGCTGACAATAAAATGTGGAATGGCTAAAAGCTCTACATTGGCATTTGGGTTTTTTTCGTCAACCAAAAGACTTGAGCTATGTAAGCTAATACGGTGACTGCCTTGTTTTTTCAGACCTTCAAGCCAAATTTGAAAATGTTGCGCAAGTAAATGTTGTGACATGAGATCACGGAAACGCAAGTTATGCTGGTTAAAAATGGAATGCTGTACCCAGTGATTAAAGCTTAAATTCTGGCTGAGATACTCATTACCATAGGTGACCAAAGTTAATTGTTGTTTCCAAATCGGATCGAGTGCCATTTTTTATTGATCTCACGAATAATGCCTTTATCTTATACTTTTTATAAATCTGGATGCCAATCTAATTTTCCTCTATACGGAACTTCATCAATACGTTCAAAAACTGTTAGAATATGGGGTTTTATTATATTTTTAAATTGTTGCTTTGAGAGTTACTATGTCACTGGAAGCCCTGACCACTGAAGCGCTCGCTGCGATTGCAGCAGCTCAAGACCTTGCTACACTCGATCAAGTACGAGTTCAATTTACAGGGAAGAAAAGCCAGCTTGCGGAACAATCGAAGGCACTGGGTAAAATGGACCCTGAAGAACGTAAAGTTTTTGGGGCGAAAATTCACGCTGTACGTGAAGCCATTACTGGTGCATTAACGACACGCCAGGCGGAATTACAAAAAGCTGCATTAGAACAAAAACTTGCTAGCGAAATGATCGATATTACCTTGCCGGGTCGTGGTCAAAGCGTGGGGAGCATCCACCCTGTGACTCAAGTGCAAGAGCGTATTTGCCAGTTCTTTACCAAAGCAGGTTTTACGGTTGCGACAGGTCCTGAAGTTGAAGATGATTATCACAACTTTGAAGCATTGAATATTCCGGGTCATCACCCTGCACGTGCCATGCATGACACGTTCTATTTTGATGTCAATCATTTACTGCGTACGCATACTTCTGGTGTGCAAATCCGTACCATGGAAACTCAGCAACCGCCAATTCGTATTGTGTGTCCTGGCCGTGTATACCGTTGTGACTCGGATCAAACCCATTCGCCAATGTTCCATCAAATTGAAGGCTTATACATTGCGGAAAATACCAGTTTTGCGGAACTGAAAGGCTTGTTGATTAACCTGTTAAATGAATTCTTCGAAAAAGATTTAACCGTTCGTTTCCGTCCATCGTACTTTCCGTTCACTGAACCAAGTGCGGAAGTGGACATTATGGATGAGCGCGGTCGTTGGTTAGAGGTTTTGGGCTGCGGTATGGTGCATCCGAATGTACTTCAAGCTGCCGGCATTGATCCTGAAAAGTATAAAGGTTTTGCTTTTGGTCTGGGTGTGGAACGTTTTGCAATGCTTCGCTACGGTGTAAATGATTTGCGTATGTTCTTCCAAAATGATGTGCGTTTCTTACGCCAATTTGCTTAAACGAATTTATTAACCTCTCCCTGACCTCTCCTAAAAGGAAAGGGGTTTTCAATATGAAACAGGGGTCTTGCTTTGAAAAAAGAGAGTCAGAGGGGATTCAAGAAATTAGATTTATAGGTTTTTATAGAAATGAAAATTAGCGAAAATTGGTTACGCACATGGGTAAACCCAGCCATTGATAGTGAAAAACTATCTGACCAACTCACCATGCTTGGTCTAGAAGTTGATGAGTTGGCGCCAGCAGCAAAACCATTTACAGGTGTGGTGGTAGGCGAAGTTCTGACTGTAGAACAACATCCCGATGCAGATCGTTTGCGTGTAACTACTGTGAATATTGGTTCAGGTGAGCCTTTACAGATTGTATGCGGTGCGCCAAATGTACGTGCAGGTATGAAAGCTCCAGTGGCAACGGTTGGTGCGGTTTTACCAGGTGATTTCAAAATTAAGAAAGGTAAGCTTCGTGGTATTGAATCACAAGGCATGCTGTGCGGTGCTTCTGAAATTGACCTTGAAGATAAAATTGATGGTCTTTTAGAGCTTCCTGCGGATGCGCCTGTAGGGGTAAATGTACGTGAATATCTAAATCTAGATGATCACGTGATTGATATCAGCATCACCCCAAACCGTGGTGACTGTTTCAGTATTCGGGGTATTGCACGCGAAATTGGTGTGATTAACCAACTTTCTGTGACTACACCTGAGATTGTTGAAGTTGCTGCAACTATCGCTGATGAGAAAAAAGTTGTTATTTCAACTGAAGGTTGTCCACGCTATTTGGGTCGTGTGATTAAAAACGTCAATACCAAAGCATCCACCCCAGAGTGGATGGAGCGCGCACTTGCCCGTTCAGGTATCCGTCAGCACAGCATTTTAGTCGATATTACCAACTACGTCTTAATTGAACTGGGTCAACCACTACATGCATTTGATGGTGCCAAAGTTCAAGGTGCAGTACATGTGCGTCAGGCCACTGCTCAAGAGAAACTGGTACTGTTAAATGAACAAGAAGTCGAGCTCACTGAAGATGTGATGGTGATTGCGGATGATGAAAAAGCATTGGCAATTGCCGGGATCATGGGTGGACTATCTTCATCTGTAACCGATGAAACCACGGAAATTTTCCTGGAATCTGCTTTCTTCGCACCATTACATATCGCAGGTCGTGCACGTCGTTATGGTTTACATACCGATGCATCGCAACGTTATGAACGTGGCGTAGACTTTGAATTGCCAAGCATTGCCATGAAGCGTGCATCACAGCTTATTGCTGAATTGGCGGGCGGTGATTTTGGTCCAATTACGGTTACAGAACAAACCGAATTTTTACCAATACGTGACGCGATTGAATTGAACCAAGCTCAAGTAGATCAATTGTTAGGTTATCGCGTTGAAAGTGACTTTATTACGGATGCGCTACAACGTCTCGGTTGTATCGTGACGGTGAAAGCACAAGGCGAGTGGACTGTTGTTCCGCCTTCACATCGCTATGACATGGCGATTTATCAAGACCTGATTGAAGAAGTTGCCCGTATTCACGGTTATGACAATATTCAGATCAGTTTACCTGTGATTGATGTCAAACTTGCAAAACATCAAGACCAGTTTGAATTACCTCAACTTCGTCAAACCTTGGTGACTTTAGGCTATCAAGAAGCAATCAGCTTTAGCTTTGCCGATGCCAAACTTGAAAAGCAGTTGAATCCATACGTTAATCCCTTGATGTTGGCAAATCCGATCTCAAGTGACTTGGCTGCGATGCGTTCGACTTTGTTATCAAGTTTGATTCCATGTGTGCAGTACAATATTAACCGTCAACAAAGCCGCGTACGTTTCTTTGAGCTGGGTTTACGCTTTGATTATCAAAATGCAAAAAGCATTCATGATCTGAAGCAAATCCCGACTTTGGCACTAATCGCTGTGGGTGCGAAAACTGCTGAATCTTGGCATGCTAAAGCACAGCCGATGGATTTCTTTGACCTTAAAGGTGAAATTGAAGAGATTTTCGCTGCTGGACGTGTAAAAGTTGAATATGTACGCTCAGAACGAGTATGGTTACATCCAGGGCAATCTGCTGAAATTTTAGTAAATGGAAAATCAGTAGGTTATCTCGGTCGTCTACATCCATCTTTAGAAGATGAACTCGATTTGGGCATCACTTGGGTGGCAGAGATCGACCAACAGGCTGTTTTGCAAACTTATGTATCTAATTTTACAGAATTATCACGATTTCCATCGGTTAGACGTGATATTGCGCTTTTAATTAGTGATAAGATTAATGTTAGTGAAATTCAGCAACTTATCGAAAAAACGGGTGGAGAGTTATTAGGCTCGACTTGGTTGTTCGATGTGTACACTGGACAAGGGGTCGAAGAGGGTAAACGCTCATTAGCATTTGCACTTTTATGGCAACATCCATCACGTACACTTGAAGATGCTGAAATTAAATCGGGTATGGATCAAATAATCGAAGTGTTGCAAAACACTTATCAGGCGACATTGAGGGCTTCATGACAGCATTAACAAAAGCAGAAATGGCTGATCATTTAAGTGAGCTCACGAGTTTAAACCGTCGTGAAGCAAAACAAATGGTTGAGTTGTTCTTCGATGAGATTAGCCAAGCGCTAATCTCAGGCGAGCAGGTAAAACTTTCAGGTTTCGGTAACTTTGAGTTGCGTGACAAACGCCAACGTCCAGGTCGAAACCCGAAAACGGGTGAAGAAATTCCAATTTCTGCACGCCGTGTAGTCACATTCCGTGCAGGGCAGAAATTCCGCCAGCGCGTAGGAAATGAGCAGATCGATTGATCTGCTTTTTTATTTTAAATTTACATAGTTCCTCTCACTTGAGTAAGAAGGAAGTAGGACTATGACAGGAAGTAATATTTTATTTGAAAATAAGATTGGACAATTTTTATTATATTGATCTTTATTTTTACCATAAAAAAAAGAGAGCCAACGGCTCTCTTTTTTTACTTAATAATCGTAAAGATTATTGAGCTTTAGGTGCAGCTTCAGAAGCAGCAGTAGCATCAGCAGCAGCATCAACAGCTACAGAAGCAGCATCAGCAGCTTCAGAAGCAGCAGCTTCAGCAGCAGGAGCAGCTTCAACAGTAGCAGCAGTAGCAGCAGCTTCAGCTTCAGATGCAGCTTCTACAGCTTCAGATGCAGCAGAGTTAGCGTCAGCAGCAGCTTCTTCAGTTTTTTTAGCACAACCAACGAAAGCTAAAGTAGTAGCAACTGCAGCAGCAATAGCGATTTTTTTGAATAACATGGCATCACTCTCTAAAATATGAGATTAAAAAAAACCTATGTTAGCCTGTTGAGTGCTTTTATTCTTCCTAATATCTGTTAGGCAGTAACAATGCAAAGGCAGTCTAACTGGTCTGCAAATATGCTATCACTGCGCATTTTGAATTACTACTAGGGCATAGCCAAAAAATGCAAAAAATGATGAAAAATGAGCAATTTATTAACAGAAAATAACAATCAACTGTAGGGTTTATATTGGATAAGTACTAAATAACCTGCTAAAAAATATCGTTTTTTTATATTGATTATTTTAATAATCAGAAACTTGCATAAAAGTTTACAAAGAAAATAGTCAATTGTAGCTTTATGTAATTAAAGTCAACCAAATAAAAAGGCTATCGTTATAGATAGCCTTTTAAATGAATATAAACGTAATAAGTATTAATTAGCGGCTTTACGTTTCATTTGATCAAAGAAATCGTCATTAGTTTTGGTTTCTTTCATGCGATCGAGCAAGAATTCCATTGATGCCAATTCATCTTGGGTGTGAAGTAATTTACGTAAAATCCAAACCTTACGTAAGTTATCTTCAGACATTAGGCGTTCTTCACGACGTGTACCCGATTTTTTGATATTCATCGCAGGGAATACACGTTTTTCAGCAATCCGGCGATCAAGCGTAATTTCTTGGTTACCTGTACCTTTGAATTCTTCGTAAATCACTTCATCCATCTTGCTGCCTGTTTCAATTAGAGCAGTAGAGATGATGGTTAATGAGCCGCCTTCTTCAATATTACGTGCTGCACCGAAGAAGCGTTTTGGACGTTCCAGTGCATGTGCATCCAAACCACCGGTAAGTACCTTGCCTGAAGATGGAATCACTGTGTTGTAGGCACGTGCTAAACGAGTGATCGAATCAAGTAAAATCACTACATCTTTCTTGTGTTCAACCAAGCGTTTTGCTTTTTCAATCACCATTTCTGCAACTTGAACGTGACGAGCGGGTGCTTCATCAAATGTTGATGCAACCACTTCACCACGTACCGTACGTTCCATTTCTGTTACCTCTTCTGGACGTTCATCAATGAGAAGAACAATCAGGAAGACTTCAGGGTTGTTACGAACAATGGATTGAGCAATGTTTTGTAGCAACATGGTTTTACCGGCTTTCGGCGGCGCCACAATAATAGAACGTTGACCTTTACCAATCGGTGCCACCAAGTCAACCACACGTGCAGTTAAATCTTCAGTTGTACCGTTACCTAACTCCATAATTAATTGTTCGGTTGGGAACAAGGGGGTCAGGTTTTCAAATAAGATTTTGTTTCTTGAGTTTTCAGGCGTGTCATAGTTAATTTGATTTACTTTTAATAAAGCAAAATAACGTTCGCCTTCTTTAGGCGGGCGAATTGTACCTGTAATAGTATCGCCCGTGCGTAAGTTAAAGCGACGAATTTGAGAAGGACTGATATAAATATCGTCAGGGCCTGCAAGATAAGAACCAGCTGCAGAGCGTAGGAAACCAAAACCATCAGATAGAATTTCTAGAACACCATCACCAAAAATCTCTTCACCATTCATTGCATGGCGCTTTAAGATGGCAAAAATGATGTCTTGCTTACGGTTACGTGCCATTCCTTCTAGGCCCATAAACTCCGCAATCTTGATGAGTTCGCCAATCGGTTTTTTCTTGAGTTCAGTTAAATTCATAGGGGGTCAGATAGGATCAAAATTCTGGAATACAGATGAGGAAAGGGAGCAACATTCAGCCGCTTGCACGCAATAAAAGTAACGTAATTGTATTTGCACAATAACAATTCAGAGGTCTGATTCATTGTTTTGAAGAAAAAAGTGTAAAAACAATTTCTGTTGCCGAGCGGCGATCTTATGTGTTGTGTCTTGTAAGAAAATTGCGGATTGAAAATCCTTTATTCCTTGAACATGTAATATAAGAGAGAATAAAGCTTTTGTCAATTTATAGACGAAAAAAATACGCTATCCAGAGATAGCGTATTGAATCAAATTGCACTGTTTTTGAATTAGATATTTTCTTCAATAAATGCAGTCAATTTAGATTTTGGTGCTGCGCCGACTTGTTGAGCGACCACTTCACCATTTTTGAACATCAATAGGGCAGGAATGTTACGGATATTGTAATTCACGGCAGTTGCTTCACAAGCAGTTACGTCAACTTTAACAACTTTAACTTTACCTTCGAATTCTGTAGACAGTACTTCTAATACAGGTGCAATGGCTTTACATGGTGCACACCAGCCTGCCCAGAAATCGACAAGTACAGGAACGTCAGATTGTAAAACGTCAGCTTCGAAGTTTGCATCAGTTGTGTTTACGATATTGCCAGACATGGATATGCTCCAAATAAAATTTTAAGATAGTTTTATAACTATAAGTATTACATAGCCTCGTTTAACTATGTAGTGCGATATGTAAATTTTCAGTCATTATGTTGGGTTTGTCTAATTGATGCTCACGATATTGATGATCGTGTCATGCAATTGCGACATCACTTAAAAAAATAAAAAACTCATCTATTTGCTTTGATAAATGGCTTTTAAATTGGATGGAGGTGAATTACTCTAAGCATAATTCTTATAGGTTCGTTGAATAATGTCGGATTTTTTGATTGATGAAGAGTTACTTGCTGCCATCGATATGGGGTCGAACAGTTTTCATCTTGCTATTGCACGTGTAGATCATGGCGAAGTGAAAAAAGTGGCTTCAATGTCAGAAAAAGTACAATTGGCTGCAGGTCTGGATGAAAATAAAAACTTGACTGAAGCCGCACAGCAACGGGGCTTAGCCTGTTTGGCACGCTTTGTCGGACGTTTAAGTTCGGTACAGGCAAACCGGATGCGAATTGTAGCCACCAATGCTTTGCGCCAGGCCAAGAATGGTCATGAATTTATTCAAAAAGCGGCTGAAATTCTCCCTAAACCGATTGAAATTATTGCCGGCCGTGAAGAAGCACGTCTGATTTATTTGGGTGTCTCGCATACCATGGCCAATAGTGGTCGTCGTTTGGTGATTGACATTGGTGGGGGTTCTACTGAGCTGATTATTGGCGAAGAATTTGAGCCCATCCATACCGAATCTTTACAAATGGGCTGCGTCGCCTTTACCAAAGCTTATTTTAGCGATGGTGAGATCAATCAGAAAAATTTTGATAAAGCCGTGGTAGCTGCGCGTAAAGAACTTTCAGGTATTGCCAACACCTATAAAACAGCGGGTTGGGATACAGTGGTCGGTTCAAGCGGTACCATTAAAGCCTGTCGTCAAATTACCGTAAACATGGGCTGGAGTGATGCACAAGAAAACTTGACTCGCGAAGGTTTAGAAAAACTCAAAGAAAAATTACTCAAATTTAAGCATATTTCAGAAGTTGATTTTGATGGTTTAAAAGAAGACCGCCGAGCAGTTTTGCCAGCAGGGGTTGCCATTTTATATGCGGTGTTCGATGTGCTTGAATTGAACAAATTGGTGTATTCCGATGGCGCATTACGTGAAGGGGTGATGTATGACTTACTCGGGCGTTTCCAGCATGAAGATATCCGCGACCGAAGTGTGCAAGCTTTAATGGGACGCTATAACGCAGATCCTAAACAGGCTGAACGCGTAGTGGCAACTGCGCAGCATTTGTTTGAGGGTGTGGCTAAGTCGCTGAATTTAAACAGTGAAGATAGTGACCTGTTGCGTCGTGCTGCCTATTTACATGAAATTGGTTTGGCGATTAGTCATGGGGGTTATCACCGTCATGGGGCATATCTACTCCAACATTCAGACATTGCAGGCTTCTCTCAAATTGACCAAAATCATCTTTCACACTTAGTTGCACATCATCGTCGTAAGCTGCGTAATGATAGCCGCGTAGATGTAATGAGAGTAGGTGGTAGCAAATTAGTTTACTTAAGTCTATTGCTTCGTCTTGCAGTTTTACTTAATCATAGTCGTAGCGATGAGATGCTTCCTGCCATTGAATTAAGTGTCGACAATGAGCAACAATGGCAACTAAGCGTTTCTGGCGATGCCAAACAATGGCCTTTGCTTGTAGCAGACTTGCATGATGAACAGGTGCAGTTTAAGCATTGGGATATTGAATTGAATATTCAGTCGGAACAATTTATCTATTAACAAGTTATTGGTTAACAAGCTATTGTTAGTTTTGGGATAATGGTCGACCTATGAAAAATAAAGCTGCTAAATCTAAGGCATGGACAACGGTTCAAATTGCACGTCATCCGGAACGTCCGCAATTTTTGGATTATGTTGGTGAAATTTTCACTGAATTCGATGCTTTACATGGTGATCGGTTATTTGGTGATGATGGTGCAATGATCGGTGGTTTGGCACGTTTTAATGGTCAGGCAGTGATGATTGTTGGACAGCATCGTGGCCGTAGCACACGTGAAAAATTGCAACATAACTTTGGAATGAGTAACCCTGAAGGTTATCGTAAATCACAGCGCTTGCTGGATATGGCTGAACGTTTTAAACTGCCGGTATTTACTTTTATCGACACCATGGGTGCATATCCAGGTGTAGGTGCAGAAGAACGCGGTCAGGCAGAAGCGATTGCCACCAGCCTTGCACAACTTTCAAGTTTGAAAGTTCCTGTGATTGCCACAGTATTGGGTGAAGGCGGTTCAGGTGGTGCGTTGGGTATTGGTGTAGCAGATCGTGTGGTGATGCTGTCTCACAGTATTTATTCAGTGATTTCACCTGAAGGCTGTGCATCCATTTTGTGGAAAACAGCAGAGAAAGCTGAACAAGCCAGTGACGCATTGGCACTCACTGCTGAAAAACTCAAAAAAATGGGTATTGTTGAATATGTGGTGGATGAAGGTGAGGGCGCACATTTGCAGCCTGAACAAGTCATGCAAGACCTTAAAGATGTGTTACAACAGGCTTTAGAAGAATTGCAGTCGATGGATGCGAATGAGAGATGCGAAGCACGTTACCAGCGTTTAATGAAGTTTGGCAGCGACAATTTAGGTCTGGCGTCTTAAATCAAATCCAAGGTTTTCCTCCCGATAGTACCTTTTTAATTGGATGTAGTGGCGGCATGGATTCCATGCTGCTTTTGCATTTAATCTCTTATTTGTCTCCTGAAAAAATTCGTGCGATCTATATAGATCACCAGCTGCAAGCAATGAGTGCAGATTGGGGCCAGTTTGTGTCTGATCAATGTGCTGCGCTGAATATTCCTTGTATCGTTGAACCTGTCGAGGTACAAGCAGGAAACTTGGAACATCAGGCACGTACGGCACGTTATCGAGCCTACTTAAAACATCTAAAACCGAATGAAATTTTAGTTCTGGCGCATCATCAGCAAGACCAGGCTGAAACCTTAATGTTGCGTTTGCTCTCAGGTGCAGGTGTGCAGGGTTTAGCGGCCATGAAATCGGTCGATACGCGTGAGCAATTCACCATTTGGCGACCATTACTCGATATCTCGCGTGAGCAGATTTGCCAATGGGCCGTCCAACTGAATGTGCAAAATATTCACGATCCTACCAATTTAGATATCCATTATGATCGCGCCTGGTGCCGTCATGAATTATGGTCAGTCTTACAAAATCGCTATCCTAAAATGCAGCAGGCACTCAGTCGCACCAGCTATTTAATGCAAGATGCTGACGAAATTCTGCAACAAGTATTACAGCAGGATTTAGAACTTTGCGGAACAGCAACTGAACTTGATTTAAAAAAACTGGCGCAACTCTCTACTGCCCGGCAAAGACAACTGTTATCTGCCTGGATGAAAGGGCAGGATATTTATCGCCCCAGTTTTGAAATGGTGAAACGCTTGTTGCATGAAGTGATTACATCCAAATCAGATGCCCAAGCAGCGTTGCACTGGAATCTATACTATTATGTGCGGTATCAGCAAAAGCTTTATCGTTTAAGTCCTGAAGAATATCTGGCTGAAAAAAATCAAAGCCATATTTCCGAACAAACCGTCTGTCTGGAATTGGGTCAAAAAATTACTCTACTTTCAGGAAAGTATCTGGCTGAAACTGCAAAAATAGGTTTATCAGCCTCATTACTGGCTAAAAAACTGAATTTGGTGATGCGCGAAGGAGGTGAGAAAATTCATTTATATGGACGGGTGGGAGCTTGGCCATTAAAAAAAGCCATTCAGGAAGCGCAAATTTTTCCTTGGCAGCGTTATAGAATTCAAATATTAAGCATAGATAATGTTATGCTTGGTGTTTTTACACCGAAAGGGTTTTGGTTAGCTCAATCTGAATATTGTGAAGTCGGTGGTTGGCAACCAAATTTGATCTCTTAGTTAAAAAATTCTAATTTGAGTATGATTCATGAATGCAGCTTTAAATTGTAATATTTGTTTTATTGGTGGCGGCAATATGGCTCAGGCCTTAATTGGCGGGCTGATTTCGCGTGGTTTGCCCCCAACACGTATTACAGTTTCTGACCCGGTCGAAAAAGTACGTCTTTTATTAGAAGAAAAAGATGTGCATGTGACCGATGATAATATTGCTGCCATTCGTGATGCCGATATCGTCCTTTTTGCGGTAAAGCCACAGGTGTTGGCAAACGTATTAAAACCACTCAAAGGTTTATTTGACGGTAAATTGGTGATGTCGATTGTTGCGGGGGCTGAAATTGCCACAATTGCAAATCTGCTTGAAACTGATCGAATTGTTCGGATCATGCCGAATACACCTGCTTTGGTACACACAGGGGCACATGGTTTGTATGCGACTGATGCGGTGGATACAAAAGATCGTGAGCTTGCAAGCCAGGTTTTGGCTGCAACGGGTTTAACCCTTTGGGTGAATTCCGAAGCACAGATTGATGCAGTTACTGCAGTGTCTGGTTCAGGTCCAGCATATTTCTTTTATATGATGGAAAGCATGATTCGTGCAGGAAAAAACTTAGGTCTAGATGAGAAAGTGGCGACAGCCCTGACTCTGCAAACGGCTTTAGGTGCTGCACAAATGGCCATTACCAGTGCAAATTCACCTGCAGAATTACGCAAAAATGTGACCTCTCCAAACGGTACAACTCAAGCTGCACTTGAAGTCTTTGATCGTGCACAAATCTCTCAAAATATTCAGGCCGCTTTGGCTGCTGCACAAAAGCGCAGTCAAGAACTTGCTCAAGAGCTAAGTGAAAGTAGCAAATAACTCGTTTTTATTTAGGAAAGTTCCAGTATGGGTGCAAACTCTGCGCTAATTTTTGGCATTATCATTAACGTAGCGATTTTGCTCGTATTCTTCCGTTTTCTCATGCAATTGGCAGCGGTGAATGCTTATAATCCAGTGGTAATGTCTACAGTAAAAGCCACGAAAATCGTTGATGTCTTTGGTCGTATTTTTCCCACTGTCGCTAAAGGTCGTGTCAATTTAGCGGCTTTGGCCTTGGTGGTGATTTTATATTTACTCAAAATTTTTGGGGTAATGTATCTTTCTGGTGCCATGCCGAATAGCCCGGTGCATTTGGTGATTTTGACTTTTGTCACCATGATTCAGGACTTGATTCGTTTCTGTCGTTATTTAATTTTTGCGACCATTATTTTAAGTTGGGTGGTGATGTTTACACAGTCCCGTTCACCTTATATTGAAGTAATTCAAGAACTGGCAGAACCTTTACTGGCTCCGTTCCGTCGTATTTTACCGAATATGGGGATGATTGACTTATCACCAATTATTGCATTTTTGACTTTGTATATTGCTGAAATCATTATGAATCAAGTAGCAATTGTGCTTTTAACTGGTTTATAAAATTGGCGAAATAAAAAAAGGACTCGATGGAGTCCTTTTTTTATTGTCTATTGAAATACTATATGAAAAGTATTGACAGTTCCTCTCTCTGAGCAAACTTGAAAGTACGGCTTTCAAGTAAAGCGCAAAATAGCCTAGGAAGGACGGTCTCTTTTAATAACCCTCATCCCAGCCTTCTTCCTGAGCAACATATTGCGCAAGAGAAAGAGCTTTAAAAGTGAGAAGAAACTTAAGACAAGATTAATGTGCTTCATCCCAGTTCATGCCTTTACCGACTTCCACAATCAGAGGTACGGAAAGTTTCACCACCGATTGCATCACTTCAGCCAGTTTTGGTGCCAGTTCATCAGCAATGTCGGCATCGACTTCAAACACCAATTCATCGTGTACTTGCAACAGCATTTTGGCCTGATCTTTCGGCAACATTTTGTCCACTTCAACCATCGCCATTTTAATGATGTCGGCTGCACTGCCTTGGAGTGGTGCATTGATGGCGGCACGTTCAGCACCTTTACGTACCATCATATTGCGGGCATCTATATCAGGGGTATAGAGACGACGTCCAAAAATGGTTTCCACAAAACCTTGTTCCAAGGCAATCTGACGCGTACGTTGCATGTATTCGTAAATGCCCGGATAACGGTGGAAATATTGTTTGATATAGTCTTGTGACTCTTGGCGGGTAAAGCCCAGCTGACGAATCAGACCAAATTCCGACATACCGTATAACAGACCAAAATTGACTGCTTTGGCTTGACGACGTTGGTCATTGGTCACATCTTCCAGGGCAATGCCCAATACTTCCGCTGCTGTACGGCGATGCACGTCTTGACCATGATTAAAGGCATCGACCAAAGCTTCATCTTGAGAAAGATGCGCCATTAAACGCAGTTCAATTTGTGAATAATCGGCTGCCAGCAAGACCCGACCTGCAGGCGACACAAAGGCTTTACGAATTTGACGACCAATTTCGGCACGAATCGGAATGTTTTGCAGGTTGGGATCGGTTGAGGATAAACGCCCGGTTGCGGTTAGCGCCTGATGATAACTGGTATGTACGCGTCCGCTGTCATTGTTGGCCTGTTTTTGCAAGCCATCGGTATAAGTGCTTTTCAGTTTGGACAGACCGCGGTATTCCAGAATTAAAGCGGTAATTGGATGATCAATTTTTTCTAAAATACTTTCACTGGTGCTGTATTGTCCAGTCGCCGTTTTTTTACCGCCTTTGATGCCCAGCTTATCAAATAACACCTCACCGACTTGTTTTGGTGAGCTGACATTAAAGGATTGTCCTGCCATTTCTATAATCTGGCTTTCCAGATTTTGAATGGTATTGGAAAAATCGACACTCAATTGATCTAGGAATTTCAGATCAAGCTCAATGCCGTTTTCTTCCATGATAGTGAGTACACGTGCCACCGGCATTTCAATATTATGCAAAATGCTATCCAGTTCAGGTACGGCTTTTAATTTTTTAGACAGTACTTCATAAAGACGATAGGTGACATGCGCATCTTCAGCGGCATAATGTGCAGCTGTTTCAATCTCGATTTGATTAAAGGTTTTTTGTTTAACCCCTTTACCGGCCACCTGTTCATAGGTGGTGGTCAAATGACTCAGATAAACACGGGCCACATCATCCATGCCGTGACGGGTTGCCACAGAATTTAAAACATAAGAGGCCAGCATGGTATCGAAATACCAGCCTTGTAATTCAATCCCGTGATTGTGCAAGATGTGGGCATCATATTTTAGATGGTGCCCAATTTTTTCAACGCTCACATCTTCTAAAATCGGTTTGATTTGCGCAAGGATAGTTTCACGATTCAGCTGTTCAGGTGCGCCTTCATAATCATGCGCAAGCGGAATGTAATAGGCATCATTTGCATTAAATGCCACTGAAAAGCCAACCATCTCGGCAATACGATAATCCAGACTGGTAGTTTCGGTATCAAAGGCAAAGCGTTTTTCAGTACTGAAACGAGTAAACAGGTTGTCCCAGTCAGCCTGAGTTAAAATGGTATGATAATTGGCTTTTCCGAGTTGATCATCAACACTGGTCAGCTCTGCTTCATCTTCGGTATTAATCACCACTGCAGTATCTACAGCGCTTTCAATTCCTTTGGAAGTCTGCTTATAAACTGAATTATTCGGATTATTGGGATGATCGAGCGACTGTAACTGGTTACGGAATTCAAGTTCGGTATACAAGCGGCGCAGTTCTTCGACATTCGGATCACGCAGTTTAAGATCTTCATAGGTCAGTCCCATATCCAGATCACAGACGATACTTGCCAACTGGTGGTCTAGGGTAATGCCTTCGACATTGTCTTTAATACTTTGACCAACTTTACCTTTAATCTTATCGACATTTTCTAAAATGCCACCAATGGAGCCATATTCGGTCAAAAGTTTAGCCGCAGTTTTAGCCCCCACACCCGGTACGCCACGAATGCCGTCCGACGCATCGCCCATCAGGGTTAAATAGTCGATAATTTGATTCGGCCACACCCCGAATTTTTCAAATACGCCATCCACATCCATTGGCTTGTCTTTAAAGCTGTCTTCCAAAGTCACTTTGTCGGTGACCAATTGAGCCATGTCTTTATCGCCGGTTGAAATCAATACCTGATAGCCGGCTTTTTCAGCACGTTTCGCCAAGGTGCCAATCACGTCATCCGCTTCAGCGCCAGGCAGGGTGTGCAAAGGAATACCCAAAGCGCGAATCAGGTTGTGAAGATAGGGGATCTGTTGCGACAGTTCATCCGGCATGCTCGGACGGTCACCTTTATAGATTGATGAAAGCGCATGACGGAAAGTTGGCTCAGGGGTATCAAAAATCACTGCCATATGCGTCGGCTGGATACGGCGCATCAATTTTTGAATCGCAGAAATGGCACCACGAATTGCGTTGGTCTGTAAACCAGTCGAAGTGGTTAGTGGTGGCAGTGCATGGTACGCACGAAATAAAAAATATGAGCCATCGACCAAAACAAATGGTGGCATTGAAAGATTCCTAATTCAAATATCGGGCTTATTGTACGTGATTTTGCACATGAACATAGATACATGATGAAAGTCGTGTGTTACCTAATATCTGATGAATGCTTAAAAATCAAAGTCCGAGCTGTTGTATGATCAGATTAATAAGAATTGAGAACGAGATAAGATGCACAAAGGGCAGAGCGAAATCCGGATGATTTGGCTGATGGTATTGATTATTGTCGGTGTGGGATCTTGGTTTTTAGATGTACACATATTTACATATTTATGTGGCTTAGCCTTTGTTATGAGTGTGATGCAATATGTCGATGCCATTCAAAAACCGGCAGCACAAATTGTTCTAGAAAAAAAATCTTCTTACCCAGAAACGTCTAAAGTACCTTTATATCTTTCTTCAATTGTTGCCGTTGTCGGGGGCATTCTCGATTGGAAGTTTATTGTAGGGTTGGGTATTACCACGTGGATTTTTTTCTTTCTGAGATGGTTGCGCCGTGTAGAAGGTCTATTAACTCAAATTCAAACGCGATTACAGCAGACGTCAATAAACTTATCTTCTAATGCCGAAAACCCACCCGCTCAACGTTCTCACTCTCCAACTGCTCCCCATTCATTAGAATTGATTGACCAGTTAAAGCAGTGGATCTTTCAAGGAAATCCTGTTTTAAAAGCAGCAATATTGGTGCTGGTGATTGGCATCGTATTATTACTACGCTTTGCCACCGAACATTGGCAACTCAGTCTTGCACTAAAACTGGCGATTGTGGCCGGTGTCAGTACTGCAGTAACTGGACTAGGCTATTGGTTACAGGCTAAAAACCGCAGTTTTGCATTGGCTTTGGAAGGCTTGGGTTTGGCCGCATTATTTCTAACCTTATTTTTTGCCTATTACAATACCGTGATTCCGACCTTGGGAATCGCAGCAGTGTGTTTTGCGGCAATTATGTCCGTGACACTGGCCCTAAGTTTAAAACAACAATCGATTGAACTGGCCTTAATGGCGATGATCATTGCCTATATCGCACCATTTACCCTGCCGGTTCGCAATGCGACTGCGATCGAATTGATTGTCTATTATGTGGTGATCAATCTGGCTGTTGCGGTACTCAGTACCTTACGTCCCTGGAAAATCCTCAATCAGATTGCCTTTTTAATGACGGTGATTGTAGGAGGCGGTTATGCCTTTTATCAGGGGCAAGAATTTGAGAAAAATACTTTAACTTTCTTGGTTGCAGTGCATACGACAATATTTGTCTGGCTGAGTTTTCGTTTTAGTCAGCTGATTGCCAAAGAAGACTTTGCGCAGTTCAAGCTGAAACCTGCTTTAGATATTACCCTGATTTTTGGTGCACCGATTATTGGATATATTTTTATTTACTTAATGCATTTTGAAGAGATGTTTTGGCAAGCTGGAGCAAGTCTGATCTTTGCAGCCATTTATGCAGGCTTGTATCAACTGTCTAAACGCAATCAGGCAGTGCAGCTGATTTCACAAAGTTATTTTAGTTTAATGCTGATTTTCTTGGCTTTAATTCCGCCCATTTTGCTTGCTGAACAATGGAGCGTGATTGGCTGGGCGGTTGAAGGGCTGCTCATTTTTAGCTATGCCCTATATCGAAAATCGCAGATCAGTCGTTATCTGGCCATGGGATTACTGATCGTGGCTGGCTTATCCAGTCTTTATTATCTTGTTGAGCTGAGTGAATTTCCACGTGAAATGTATTGGGGACTATGTCTGAGTTATTTTGCCGTGGTATTGGTCGCCAATAGCCGGGAGACATTTAGAAATCAATTAAGCAACTCTACCATCGCTTTTCACTGTTTGCAGATGCTGTCTGCAACCACGATGTTGATTGTACTATTGCTGGATGAAATTGAGGGTCCTCATCAGCAGGTGATGAGCCTGTTGATTGTCAGTGGATTGTATCTGCTGATGAACGAGGTCATGCTACGCTGCAAATCGACCTGGTCTTGGTTATTTCCGAAATGGCTCGGTCTAATTCCCGTCTTTGTTTTTGCACTGATTATTGTAATTAATCAAAGTAAGCACGGGATCATTGTTTGGGAAACTACATTTAATCGGGTGGGTTTTGCACTTTCCGGTTTAATGTTGATCGTGTTATGGCTGCGCCCGATGTTGGGTGTACGAACTGAAAAAGAATGGGTCAGTTTCGGGGCTTTAATCAGTCTTGCCATGACCAGTCTAACCTTGCTTCCGAGTATGCCTTATATCAGTGTCGTGATTTTGCCTTTGCTGTTCTGTGCTTGGTGTTATTGGCAGGTGAATAATCCGGATTGGAAAATGTTCTGGCAAGCGCGCAGTACTTTGCTGCTGATGGCAACCTGGATTGTCTGCTCACAACTATTTACCGAGCAGGCATTCCAAGGCTATTTCTTGCCCATTTTGAATCCATTTGACCTGGTGAGTATTGCCATGCTGGCCGGCTTTATCTGGATGTTGTCCTTGCAGCTTAACTCAGGTCTGGATAAAGGCATCGTCGCGGTGTTGATGGTGCTCAGTCTGCTTTGGCTCAGCAGTTATATTGTGCTACGTGCATTACACATGTATTTGGGTACGCCGTTTAACGAACTGGCTTTATGGGGAAATGGCACGGTCCAGCTTAGTCTGACTTTACTTTGGGTGAGCTTGGCCTTTATGACTATGAGCCTCGCCTGTCGTAAACAATTGCGTTCGGTCTGGATTCTGGGTGGCAGTATTTTGGTGATGGTGACCTTGAAGTTGGTGCTGTTTGATTTGTCTCACATCGGCACTTTGAGTCGGGTAATTTCATTCTTGGGCGCAGGTTTTGTCATGTTAGTGATTGCTTATATCGCGCCGATTCCGGAAGGGGAAAAAATAAATCCCTCATCCAGACCTTCTATCTGAGGGAGAAGGAGAAGTTCCTTCTCCTTTATAGGAGAGGGTTAGGGAGAGGTAAAAATAAATCGGATTGATAGGAACGAGAAAATCTATTTTAAATCCGCCTCTCGTTTCGCTTCCTTAGCATTGGTATATGGATCAATATCTTCTTCAGTTAAAGGCTGCACAGTTGCAGGTCGGTCGACAAAACCCATTTTTGGTACCGGGATTTCAATTTGATTGTCCAAGAAACCATTACGGATGCGTTCCTGGATTTCATCACGAACTTTTAAAAAGTTTTCATGATCACACCAGATCGCAAATAACAGTTCAATGGAGGATTCACGGAAAGCGGTTACCGTCACTGCCGGCTTGGGGTCAGCTAAAACCAGTGAATATTTGTTGGCTACGTCCAGCAGAACTTCACGTACTTTAATGATGTCTTCATGAAAGTTGATGGCCAGAGTAATCGGAATACGCCGGATTGGGAACTTGGACAAGTTATAAACGGGCGCACGAATCAGCTGTTCATTCGGTACACGCACATAAACATTGTCCTGAGTCAGCAGTTTCACCGAAAGCAAGTCAATGGAAATTACTTCACCTTCGATGGTATGACCACGAATCAGGGTCATTTGTACCGTATCGCCAATTTCGAAAGAACCCTCTCCAATCAAAAATAAGCCACTGATTAAGTTTGAGGCAGAGGTTTGTGAAGCAAAACCCAAGGCTACCGTTAAAATACCGGCCGCGCCTAAAAAGACACTCAGTTTAAAACCGGCTTCTTTAAGGCTTGCCATCACAAAAATCAAGAAGATGAAATAGAAAATGCCACGTCGCCAGACCAGACTTTGATGTGCATTAAAACGTGAACCAATGGTGCGGATAAAGGCATTTGATATAAAGCGGGCAATCAGAAAACCAATCAGCGACAAAATTACAGCCACTAAAATTTCAGTCAGGCGTTCAGTATTGATGTTGGTGAAAATGCCTTTCACGCTTTGAGTAATTTCTTTTGGAATATTGGAATCTGCCATAGTGCTCCCTAGAAAAATGAATCAAACATATTAAACAAGGCAATCGCGGGAGCACGAGGCGGATGTACATACATCACTTCACCTGCATGCGGCGGTGTGCGGTTTTCAATACGAATGCGCGGGGGACGATCCAGCCCTTCATGCAACACTTTAATTTGTGAAGTCCATAATCTTCCGGTACTTTCACTATAAAAGAGCGGCAAGGCGGAAACAGGCACATTCATCCGGTCAAAACGTAACTGTTGATGGCTGGTGTTATGAAATTCAATCGGAGTCACAGCACGAAAGGCGCGAGGTTTTAATTGATGCAGCTCTGTACGCCCATCCACTGCTGTGGCATAGCAAATTTCCCCCGTACGATGATTTGGACCAAACCAGGTATCTTTAGGCAGAATTACCGGAATATCAAATAACGGTTCGCGTTGTCCCTCGACAAAACCGGCAATCCATAACGGGGTACTAATATATAGCGTACCGCGTTGTCCGGCAGGAATATAAATCGGATCCACCGGTTTAATCACCACCGAGCGGTCGGCTAAACGCGGCATCAATTGAATTTTATTTTTGGTCGATTTGAACATATAGCGTTCCACTTTGACAGGTTGTGGAAAACCAAAATTTGGATCTTCAATTTCATGCCAACTTTGCTCATAGTCATATTGAACTTGGGGACGATGAATCTCCATGCGCCATTCTTGCAGACTGCGGGTCAGACGAAACAGCAGTGAACCAAACTGCCAAGCTTTAGGCTGATTGAGTTCAAAGGTGTATTCACCCCACCATTTTAAATTCGGATATTCCGGTTCGATCAATTCATTGCTTTCAGACAACGGCATATTTCCTTTCTTGCTTAATCGGTAAAAACAGACTTCACGCTGTCTTATGCTTAGAGTACACTCAAATCAATTTATCCATCATTATAAACTTTGATGCAAATACTTAAACAATTACAAATACCCTATAGTTTTGCCAAACGTCACGGCATATTGCTTCGTTACGAAGGCGATCAGGCTTTTATTGTACGCCGTGAAAATACTTCCATGCTGGCGATACAGGAAGCGCGCCGCTATTTAGGTCATCCAGCACAGCATCAATTATGCAGCGAACAAGAATTTCACCAATTGCTCAGTTCCAGCTTTGCTGGAGATACTGGGGAATCGCAACAAGTGGCAGCCGGTCTGGAAGATCATCCGGATTTACTCAGTTTAGCGGACTCGGTACCTGAAGCTGAAGACTTAATGGATCAGGAAGATGATGCCCCCATTGTTCGTTTAATCAATGCATTATTGTCTGAAGCGATTCGCGTCGGTGCATCCGATATTCATATCGAATCATTTGAGAAGAAATTATCAGTACGTTTACGGGTCGATGGTCAGCTACGAGAAATTGTCCAACCACGCCGTGAACTGGCACCGTTATTGGTATCGCGGATTAAAGTCATGGCTAAACTGGATATTGCTGAAAAGCGCGTTCCGCAAGATGGCCGTATCTCTTTAAGACTGGCTGGGCGTGAAGTTGATGTTCGTGTATCCACCTTGCCATCGTCACATGGTGAACGTGTGGTGATGCGTTTGCTGGACAAGCAAGCCGGACGTTTGAATATGACGCATTTGGGCCTGATGCAGCCTGATTATGAGCGTTTAACCCATTTAGTGCATCGTCCACATGGCATTATCTTGGTGACTGGACCTACTGGTTCAGGTAAAACCACAACCTTATATGCCGCATTATCTGACCTGAATGATGGCTCAAAAAATATTCTAACTGCCGAAGATCCGATTGAATATCAGCTGGAAGGTATTGGACAAACCCAGGTGAATACCAAAGTGGACATGACCTTTGCCCGTGCTTTAAAAGCGATGTTGCGTCAGGACCCTGATGTGGTGATGGTCGGTGAGATACGTGATCTGGAAACTGCCGAAATTGCGGTTCAGGCCTCCCTTACAGGTCATTTGGTTTTGTCTACACTGCATACCAATACTGCCATTGGCGCAGTCACGCGTTTGAAAGATATGGGTATTGAACCATTCCTGCTGGCCAGTTCTCTGATTGGGGTAATTGCCCAGCGTCTTGTACGCACTTTATGTCCACGTTGTGCAACATGGCATGATGCCGATGCATTTGAAACCGAAATTTTTCGGCATTTAGATGTGTCAACTGAACTTAAACTGCCTCAACCGAAAGGCTGTGACCACTGCTCGCATACCGGATTTATGGGACGTACGGCTATTTATGAAATTGTCCCTGTAGATGATCAAATGCGCCGTTTAGTGCATGGCAATGCTGCAGAATATGAACTGGAAGCTTATGTACGTAAGCAGTCAGGGTCGATTCGTGATGATGGTTTACGCAAAGTTTTGACAGGCAAAACCACTCTGGAAGAAGTATTGCGCGTCACCAATGAAGCAGCCGATTAACACGAAATACTTTTGCCTTTCATTTTTTGATCAATTGCCGAACTTACCAAAGCTCGGCAATTTTTTTCATCAGTTGTGCACGAAATGGAGCAGCGGGATTAGCCGCATTGCGCCGTGTTTCATTTTCATAAAATTTCTGCCAAGTTTGCACCATCTCTAAAGTCACCTCTTGGGTTTTAAGTTTTTCGACATCTTCTTTGTTTATGTTATTTAGTCGCTTTTCTGCACCCATAGGGCCAGTTCCCCAGTCAATAATCCCTTGTCCAAATTCAGGTAATTTCATGTTATTCGGTGTAGGAGGAATTTCTAAACGCTGAATGTCTGGATTGACTAGAGATTTGGCTGAAGGACTTATGTTTTCAGAAATACTGATCTCTGCAAAAGATGTGCTTGCGGTAGAAAGCAGGAGGGAGCTTATCTGAAGATATTTAAACATGAAAAAAACCCATTATTGCAAATAGGAATCATTATATATTGCAAGCCTGGATTTTTTATATTTCTTTTAATTATTAAATTGATAAATAAATCCTATCCTAAAATGATCAGTTCGATTTTAGGATAGGGTTAGAGTTTGCTTAAGTAATCACATTGCGGGTTACATCAATATTGCCACGTGTCGCATTGGAATAAGGGCAAACAATATGCGCGGCATCGACCAGTTTTTGTGCTTCAGCCTGATCCATACCTTCTAAGTGAATATTTAAGGTTACTTCAATTCCGAAACCTGTCGGGATTGGGCCAATTCCAACTTCCCCTTCAATATAAGCATCTTTGCTGATATTAAGTTTATCGCGGTTGGCAACAAATTTCATCGCACCGAGAAAACAGGCTGAATAACCTGCTGCAAAAAGCTGTTCGGGATTGGTACCACCACCTGCACCACCCATTTCCTTCGGTACAGCTAATTTTACATCTAAAATTTCATCGGAGGATGTTGCACGTCCATCACGTCCGCCGGTTGCTTTGGCTTTTGCTGTATAGACTGCTTTTTCTAAAGACATTTTTATAATCTCTGTAACTTTTATAGGAGTTGTTATCGTGTGGGATTTTGATGGAAGAATAAGCAGTTGTTTTGTAATTTTATACAGGAAAACTTTAAATTTAACGCTAAATAGAATTAGAAATTAATTATTTTACGATGCTGAATCAAAGGCATGGATGTTCGAACAGTTTCTTGTTCATCCAGATCAAAAGGCACTGTAATTAAGCTCGCACCTTCACTCTGGATGATGTCTAAAATTTGACCGCGACTATTGCTGGCACCTGCATGACCCCAGGTTTGACGTTTTGTTCCATGCCAACCTTGTTGTGCGGCACCTAAAACATAGCATTGGCTGTCCATTGCACGTGCCTGAAGGAGCAATTGCCAATGCATTTGACCGGTAGTGTAGGTGAATGCCGCAGGTGCCGTCAGGATATGGGCATCTTGACTACGTAAAGTGAGTGCGAGCTCAGGAAAACGCAAGTCATAGCACACCATTAAACCAATATTGCCGAAAGGTGTTTTAGCAACGACGACATCTGTACCGGGTTCAAAGAATTTCGATTCCTGATATCCACCAACAGCATCACCGACTTGCACATCAAATAAATGAATCTTGTCATAACGCACTTCAGTGCGTTCAGGACTAATACATAAACTCACCGTACGTACACGACCATCAGTAATAACAGAGCCATCTGGACGGAACGGGCATGGGAGAGTGCCCGCCACAATCCAGATTTGATATTGATGCGCAAGTTTCTCCAGGCGCTGTTGAAGGGCTTCAAACTGCATTGCTGTTTCACGCTGTTTTCCACCTGCAAAACAAATAAAGTTTTCAGGGAAAACAATCAGCTCTGCACCATCTGCTTTACTCTGTTGTATTAGTGATTCGATCACGACGAAATTGGCTTCAATATCATCCTGGGAATTCATTTGTACAACAGAGAGTAAAGTCATGTGATGGCTCTAAATAATAATTTTTATACGATTTGTTGAGACACTTTTTCTATGGTGTCTTGTTCTTTTTGCAATTGCTTAACCAAAGGCTCGAACATATTTTGGTTATTTTCGTTCAACTTCATCAGGGTTTGATGCGCATCTAAAACAGTGGTTAACATTGCATTATGAGTAATGTGTTCTTCCATTAATTCGAGAGTGCATACTTTCGGATCACCGCAGTAATTCAGGATCACAAAAACCTGACCCAAGCCCATGCTATTGGCTAAGGTGGTAATATCCGGATTGGTAGATAACATGACTGCCTGAATTTGGTGAGTTTGCTTCAACTTTAAACCAAGCTTGGCAAGTATGCCTAAAACAGTACTGTCAATGAACGTGGTTTGGGTTAAGTCTACGATTGCCCCAACGACATTTGATTGCTGTTCAATTTTACTAAGGAGTTTGTCTAGACTGATACAAGATTGGGCACGCACTTCGCCAATAAGCTTAAAAATATGCGTTCCATTCAAGCTTGCATATTCAACATGACCTGTTGACATATAAATGCCATTTGCAGAGAAGGATTCTAAAATTATCACATAGGGCTAGTACAGACTCAAGTAGTCTAGGGTCGTATATCGCTTACTTGAAAGTTAACGTATTGATTATATAGTTAATTCATTCGGCGTAAACTTAGGATCGCAATATCGTCTGCAACATGTTCCGGTGCCTGGAAGGATTGATTCTGTAAGTGGAAGACTAATTTTTCAAATTGTTCATTCAGTCCACCATCAAAAGGCTCAAGAGCGCCATCTGAACAAATAATAAACCGGGCATGACGATTCAACACGCATTCAAACTCTTCAACTTCAAGATCTTCAGTAAGTCCCAGAGGAAAACTGCTGGTATTTAAAATTTGCGGTGGTTGGTTCGGTTCAAAGATGATTGCAGGTGGATAATGTCCGGCACTCGACCAACGCAGCTGATGCGTTTCTAAATTTAAAACCCCTGCAATCATCGTAATATGTTTTTCGATATTTTCTTGAACCAGCATTCCGTTGAGCTTTTTAATCAACTCCCGCGGGGTTTTAGAGCGGCCATGAAAGGCAGCCATCCAAGAAGTCAATAAACTACTGGTGACGCCATGTCCAGAAACATCCGCCAGATAAAACATAATTTCTTTATCGCTGATTTTCCAGTAGTCATACCAATCACCTGATAGATATGCAGAAGGTTGAAACAAGGTTTCAACTTTATAATTTATCAATTCAATGGGATTGGGAAGCAAGCACTGTTGTAAGTATGCCGCTGAAGGGAGGTCGCGACTATCTTGATTCCGCTTGTATTGCGCATCAATTTTAAGTAACGCTTCTTCTGGATCACTCGGCAATTTATTCCAGATCCAGCCCGCTAAAGCACCCAACTCCCAAGCTTGGGCTAAAGGGGTGCCTTCATTTTCAAAAGCCAGCACAATTGTGGGTAGCGACCACTGATGCGTCAAATAGTCTTGTACATCCGCAATGGCTAAAATTGTGGGATCATACAAATCAATATCATCTATGTGAATCATTTGCACACCGGGAAGCGTACTTAGAACCTGATCTAAATAAGGAATATTGCGAGTCGGTTGAATGAAATACATAAAGAAATTGTATGTTCCTTAGGGTGATAACGAATAGCTTTACTATAACAATCTAATCATCAGCAGAGAAAGATGCTCTGCTGATTATATGCCAATAAATAAAAAGACTTATTTGGTTGTTGGATCTACATCTTGTTGTGGTACTTCATCTTCAGGGATGTCTAGATCATCTTCAATGAACATGGTTTCAGGATCGAGTCCTTTCTTTTCAGCAATAGCAAAATTTTTACGTTGCAGATAAATATCACGAATTGCCGCATATTTATCGCCTTGTAAAACATCTTCTATATCTAAAAGTTGTGACCGGGCATCAATCCCACGTAAAGATTGCTCTGCCCAATAAAGACCATCATGATCTTCCAGAAGGTATTTTTGTGGGCGTGCTTGACCATCTACAACTAAACCAGCAGTATCGCGGAAAGTACTTGGACCGAAAACAGGCAAGACTAAATATGCCCCAGAAGGGATTCCATAATAGCCTAATGTTGTACCAAAATTTTCTTCTTCAGTAGATAGGCCAAGACGTCGAGCAGGGTCGGCAAAGCCCAAAGTTGTGAGGGTATTAATGGTAAAGCGTCCTAAAGATTCTGCAGCACGAAGAGGGCGACCTTGAATCAGTTGATTTAATACATTCCAAGGTTCACCTAAATTTTTGCGGAACTGGCGATATGAGCCTCGAACGTCAGTGGGTACTTTATTCTTGTATTGAACGGCTAAAGGACGAGCCAAATGACGATCCAGAACATCATTAAAAGCAAAAATTTGTCTATTTAAAGGTTGTAAAGGATCTTTTTGGCTTTCCGGTTGAGTAGCATTGGCATTTACTTTCAAATCTTTTGCAGTAACATTTTTTAATTCTTTTAAGGCTTCAAGACGTGGATGCTGAACCGATTGTATTTGTTGTGTAGAAGAAGATTCTAAATCTGTTGGAGTAGAAGATTCAGAATTATCAAGTGAATCATTTGCAAATACCGGAGCAATCAATCCAAAAGAGAACAGGCTGGCCCAAAAAAAACGAGTGTGACGCATAAAAAATCCTAGAGCTCGATAATAAGCCGGTGCTTAAAGCTAAAAATACGTAATAAAGTATATTAACAGTTCTTTGAGAGAGGGTATTAAAACAAATTTGATCAAAATGTGTAGGAAAAAAAGATAAAATGATTAAAAATTATCCTGATGATTTGAAAAGTTAAAAAAGGGGGTTGCAACCCCTCTGAAATACTGTAGAATGCACATCCATCGGCGGTGATGTTGATTAAAACTTGTTGAGAAACAAGGATTTAGCCTAAAGGGTTTAAATCTGGAAGTCTTGAAGAAGTTGAAAATTAATCAATAAAACC